>OGDF01000067.1_pt1 | contig 140496 bp, 125 predicted proteins | sample 1570141 | NCBI WGS metagenome assembly OGDF01 (sample SAMEA4370581, study PRJEB24528) | human gut metagenome | reverse complement strand
GCGGCCGTGCCGGTGAGTACGACGCCGAGACCGGTCGTTGGAGCAACATCTATTATATGCCCACCACCGCAGAAAATGATTTCGTCCCTGCCCTGCCCGAAGGCAAGGTGGACATCATCTACCTCTGCTCCCCCAACAACCCCACCGGCACCGTCCTGACCAAGGATCAGCTGAAGGTCTGGGTGGACTACGCCAACGCCAACGATGCCATCATCCTCTTTGACGCTGCCTATGAATCCTTCATCGTAGAGGACAACGTGCCCCACTCCATCTACGAGGTGGAAGGCGCTAAGACCTGCGCCATCGAGTTCCGCAGCTTCTCCAAGACTGCCGGCTTCACCGGCACCCGCTGCGGCTTCACCGTCGTCCCCAAGGAGCTGGTGCGGGAGGGCGCCAGCCTGAACGCCATGTGGAACCGCCGTCAGACCACCAAGTTCAACGGCACGGCCTATATCATCCAGCGCGGCGCAGAGGCTGTCTATAGTGAAGAAGGCCAGAAGCAGGTGAAGGAGAACATCGCCTACTATCAGAAGAACGCCAAGGTCATCAAGGAAGGGCTGAGCAAGGCTGGCCTGGAGGTCTACGGCGCAGTCAATTCCCCCTATGTCTGGGCAAAGACCCCCAACGGCATGGGCAGCTGGGAGTTCTTCGACCTGCTGCTGGAGCAGGCCAACGTGGTCACCACCCCCGGCGCAGGCTTCGGCCCCAGCGGCGAAGGGTATATCCGCATGACCGCTTTCGGTGACGCAGACCAGACCGTGGAAGCCGTGACACGGGTGGCAGCGCTGCTGAAGAAGTGAGAGAAAATGCAGAAAAGCTGAATAAAAATACCAAAAGAGGCTCCGAAGATCCCATTCTGCGGAGTCTCTTTTTTGCGCAGGCGCCGCAGAATGGAAAAAGGACTTGACAAAGTGACAACGGCGGTGGTATCCTACCCAAGGAAAAAGATGTCTTTAAGACGGTACAGCGCTGCCGACAAGGTGTCATTCATAACGAGTTTTGCTGTGGGGTTCTTGCAGGACGCCATGGCTTCACTATGACTGCACAAGCGCCTTGTCCTTTTGACAGGGCGTTCTTTTTTACCGGAGGGAACCGATGAGTGTGAAGGAAAAAGCCCACATCATGGACGAAGCCGCCATGGAACGGGCGCTGGTGCGCATTGCCCACCAGATCGTGGAGAAGAACCACGGTACAGAGCACCTCTGCCTGGTGGGCATCAAAACCCGTGGAGTGCCCCTGGCACAGCGGCTGGGCAGAAACATCTCCCGTTTGGAGGGAGTGGACATCCCCGTAGGGGAATTGGACATCACGCTATATCGGGACGATCTGAGCACCATCGCGGAAATGCCGGTGGTCAGCGGCACCCATGTGCCCTTCTCGGTGGAGGGGAGAACCGTGGTGCTGGTGGATGACGTCATTTTCACTGGCCGCACCGCACGAGCCGCTATGGAAGCGGTCATCGCCCTGGGTCGTCCGGCGAAAATCCAGCTTTTCGCCCTCATCGACCGAGGCCATGCGGAGCTGCCCATCAAGGCCAACTATGTGGGCAAGCACATCCCCACCGCCCGCCGAGAGATCGTCTCCGTAAAGGTGGTGGAGATCGACGGGGAAAATAGTGTGACCATTTGGAGTCGGGAGGAAACCGACTCTTGAATGATATAGCAAAGACCATCGTCTCTGTGAGCAACAAACAACGGAATCGAAACGAAAGAGAGAAGGAGAAAATCATGAGTAAAGAAAACCCCGTCATTGGCACAGAGGGCATCTATGATGCCAGAACGCTGGGCGCACCGAGAATGTTGGTGCTGGGCATCCAGCATATGTTCGCCATGTTCGGCGCCACCGTCCTGGTTCCCGTTTTGACCGGCCTGAGCGTCACCACCACTCTGCTGTTTGCCGGCCTGGGCACCCTGCTGTTTCACCTGCTGGCCAAGGGCAAAGTGCCCGCCTTCCTGGGCTCCTCCTTTGCCTTCCTGGCTGGCTATCAGGCCATCGCACCCAACAAAGAACCGGAGCTGCTCCCCTACGCCTGCGCCGGCGTGGCAGTAGCCGGTCTGCTCTACGTTATCCTGGCCGCGCTCTTCCGTGCCTTCGGCGCACAGAAGGTCATGCGGTTCTTCCCGCCCATCGTCACCGGCCCCGTCATCATCTGCATCGGTCTGACCCTGTCCTCCAGCGCCTTGAACAACTGCGCCAAGAACTGGCCCATCGCTCTGGTGGCCATCGTTGTGGTCATCGTCTGCAACATCTGGGGCAAGGGTATGATCAAGATCATCCCCATCTTGCTGGGCGTTGTCGCCTCCTATGTGGTGGCCGCTATTACCGGCAACGTGGACTTCACCCTGGTGGAAAAGGCCGCTTGGATCGGCTCTCCCGTTGAAATGGAACGCACCGTGTTCGCCCTGTTCGGCGACTGCGACACCAGCCTGCTGGTCAGCTCCATGATCACCATCGTCCCCCTGGCGCTGGCCACCATGATCGAGCACATCGGCGACATCTGCGCTATCAGCTCCACCTGCGAACGCAACTACCTGGCCGACCCCGGCCTGCACCGCACCCTGCTGGGTGACGGCCTGGCAACCACCCTGGCTTCCCTGTTCGGCGCTCCCGCCAACACCACCTATGGCGAAAACACCGGCGTCCTGGCTCTGTCCAAGGTCTATGACCCCCGCGTCATCCGCATCGCCGCTGGCCTGGCTGTCCTGCTCTCCTTCTCCCCTAAGTTCGGCGCTCTGGTCACCGCTATGCCTCTGGCTACCATGGGCGGCGTGAGCATGATCCTGTACGGCATGATCTCCGCCATCGGTGTCCGCAACGTGGTGGAGAACAAGGTGGACTTCACCAACTCCCGCAACGTCATCATCGCTGCCATCATCATGGTTCTGGCCATCGGTATCGCCTTCTCTAAGGCTGGCGCCATCGTCATCCCCGCAGGCGAAGCCACCATCAGACTGTCCGGTCTGGCAGTTGCCTCCCTGGTGGGTATCATCCTCAACGCCATCCTGCCCGGCAAGGACTACGAGTTCGGCGTGGATGCGCAGGGGGATACCTCTGTGAACTTCAAGGTGTGATCGCATCGCTGGTGATCCCCGCATGATAATCTGAAAAAGAGCGAATCGAATCCGATTCGCTCTTTTTTTCGGGAGAATCGCCACTATTTTTTTCTAAAGTGATGTGTTAAAATAGCTCCCAGAAAGGAAGCGATACCCATGTCAGGAAAGGCGAAAGCCATTTGTTATATGATCTTTTCTGCTGGTAGTTTTGCGTGTATGAACGCATTTGTACGGTTAGCGGGAGATGTGCCCAGTGTGGAAAAGAGCTTTTTCCGCAACCTGGTGGCGGCCTTTGTAGCGCTGGTCATCTTGCTGCGGGAGAAGCAGGGATTTGCCATCAAGAAAGGGCTGCTGCCCTACCATTTAGCACGATCTATTTTGGGCACCATCGGGGTTCTGTTCAACTTTTATGCAGTAGACCATCTGCTGCTCCCCAACGCCTCCATCCTCAACAAGATGTCTCCGTTTTTTGTGCTGCTCTTTTCCTTTATTCTCTTAAAGGAGCGGCTGACCCGATTCCAGATCGTGGCGGTGTTGACCGCCTTTATCGGGGCGCTGTTTGTGGTTCATCCCACTGTAGAGAATATGGTGCTGGTACCCTCTCTCATCGGCTTGACCAGCGGCATCGCCGCCGGCGGGGCGTACACGGTGGTGCGGATCCTGGGGCTGAAGGGGGAGCGCAGTCCGGTGATCGTGTTCTTCTTCTCGGTTTTCTCCTGCCTGGTGGTGGTGCCGTATCTGCTGTTCCACTTCCAGCCGCTGACCCTCCGGCAATTCCTCATGCTGGTGGGCGCTGGCGTGGCAGCCACCGGAGGGCAGTTCGGAGCGACGCTGGCCTATACCCATGCGCCTGCCAGAGAGGTTTCGGTGTATGACTATTCTATCGTGCTCTTTGCCGCCCTCCTGGGATACCTCCTCTTTGACCAGGTGCCGGATCACTGGAGCGTGATCGGGTATGTGCTCATCATCGGGGCGGCTGTGATGGTTTTCCTATATAACAACGACTACCCGCCCTTCCGGCATCACGCCGAAGGAGTGGAGCAGATGGAGGGGCTTCATGAGTGATTACCTGCATTTGAATGTCCAACCGGACGACTTGCGTGCCATGAGCAGTCTGGCGCTGGCTCATATGGGGGACGCAGTATACGAGATTTTGGCGCGGGGCTGGCTGTGTACCCAGGGGCGTGCCACCTGCGGCAACCTGCACAAGGAGACCGTAGCGTTGGTGCGGGCGGAAGCCCAGGCGGCGGCAGTGGAGAAGCTCCTGCCCTGCCTGACCGAGGCGGAGTGCGCAGTCTACCGCCGAGGGCGGAACGCCCACGTCCATGCCATCCCCAAAAACGCCAGCCGAGGCCAGTACACCCGTGCCACCGGCCTGGAAGCGCTGTTCGGATGGCTCTACCTACAGGGACAGCTGGAACGCATCAACCAGCTGTTCGGTATCATCATGGAAGAAAAGGAGGGGTGAGGATATGCCGTTGGATGCCGCCTGCTTAACAGGGATTGTCCAAGAGTGCCGTCCCGCCGTGGAGGGCGCCCGTGTGGATAAGATCTTTCAGCCTGCCCGAGATGAGATCGTCCTGCTCCTTCGGGGCAATCAGGGCAACTGTAAGCTGCTGCTCACCGCCAACCCCTCTCATCCCCGCCTTCAGCTCACGGAAGGGAATCGGGAGAACCCGGTCAACCCACCCATGTTCTGTATGCTCCTGCGCAAATACCTGTCCGGCGCTCGGGTCATGGCTCTGCGTCAGCCGTCCATGGAGCGGATGGTGGATATGGAGTTGGAGACCACCAACGAGATGGGGGACAAGGTGCCCTGTCATCTGATCTTGGAGGCCATGGGACGCCGTGCCAACCTGATCTTGACCGACCAAACAGGGCGCATTGTGGATTGCCTGCGCCGCATCGACGGGGACTTGTCCCAGCTCCGACCCGTCCTGCCGGGGATGTTCTACCGGCAGCCCCCTCAGAGCCAGGGGAAACAGGATCCGCTGACGGTGGAACCGGATCAACTAAAAGAGCTGCTGCGCCAGGCGCCGGCGGAACAGGAGCTGACCCAGTGGATCTTGGATCACTTCATCGGCCTGTCCCCGCTGCTCTGCCGGGAGGTGGTCTACCGTGCCACCGGCGGGGTGGATACCCGATTCTGTGCGCTGCGGGAAGGACAGTTGGAGCGGTTCGCAGAGCGCTTTTTGAGCCTGTGCCAGACCATCCGTTCCGGCCGGTTCCAGCCGGTGGCGCTGTATCAGGCGGAAAAGCCCAAGGACTTTTCCTTCCTGCCCTTGGGACAGTACGAGCGGCTCTATCAGGTGCGGGAATTTCCTACCTTTGGCCAGATGCTGGACGCCTTTTACGGCGATCGGGAGCGGCAGGAGCGGGTGCGCCAGAAGGGGCAGGAGCTGCTGAAAACCCTCAACAACGCCCGTGATCGGGCGGCACGGAAGCTCCAGGCGCAGACCAAGGAGCTGGCTGCCACCGAAGGGCGGGAGCGCTGGCGGGAGCTGGGGGACATCATCACCTCCAACTTGTATCAGATGGAGCGGGGAAGAAAGACCCTCCATGTGGTGGACTACTACGACCCAGAGGGGAAGGAGATCGACATTCCCTTAGACCCATTGCTGACACCACAGAAAAACGCTGCCAAATATTATAAGAAGTACAACAAGGCCAAGACCGCCAGTGTTGTGCTGGCGCAGCAGTTGAAAAAGGGACAGCGGGAGCTGGACTACCTGGAAAGCGTGCTGGAGACGGTACAGCGGGCGGAAGGGGAACGGGATCTGGCGGAAATTCGCCAGGAGCTGGAGGAAAGCGGGTATCTGCGGGCGAAAAAGACCGGCAGGAAGCAGAAAAAAGTCCCCACCTCCAAGCCTTTGGAGTTCCGCAGCTCCGCTGGCTTGCGCATCTCGGTGGGGCGCAACCACTACCAAAACGATGCCCTCACCTGTCGTCAGGCGTATAAGAGCGACATCTGGCTCCACACCCAGAAAATCCACGGCGCTCACGTCATCCTGTGGGCCCAGGGACAGGAACCGGACGCCCAGAGCCTGACCGAGGCGGCCATGCTGGCGGCCTACTACTCCCAGGCCAAGGATGGCAAGAATGTGCCGGTGGACTACACACCGATCAAATACGTCCACAAGCCCAACGGCGCCCGTCCGGGCATGGTCATCTACACCACTTATCAGACCGCCTATGTGACGCCGGACGAGGCATTGGTGAAGCGGTTGAAAGTAAAATAAAGCAAAAGACCAGCATCCGCAGACGGATGCTGGTCTTTTGTTATCCTTCCGATGGATGTACGCTCCGCAGCAGGTCTTCCGCGGAGACGCCATAGAGCTTGGCCAGCGCCAGCAGATTGGACGTGCTGGGGTCGGAGGCGCCGGACTCCCACTTGGACACCGCCTGGCGGCTGACGCCCAGGGATTCCGCTACGAACTCCTGGGTCATCTGACAGCGGAGCCGTTCTTCTTTCAGGGTTTCCCCCAGGGATTTGGCCAGCTGGGATTTCTCCTTCCGCACCTCGCCGGAGCGCAGGTATTTGCGCAGAGCTTTGATGAGCAGGACGACCAGGTAGATGGTCAGGACGAATCCGGTCAGGCTGACCAGAAGCATGGGAATGAGTGTCAGGTTGGCTATCATCATAGAGCACCCCTCCTTTCTGGGCTGAGCATAACAAAAAACGATGGTTGCCACAAGCAACTATCCCGCAACAATAGGTTGCAGAGGGAAAAACGCACGAAAAAATCCCCGCTCCTGCCGGATGAGGAACGGGGAAGTGGTTATGATTCCACACAGCGCAGCAATTCTTCTGCGGAAATGCCATAGAGCTTGGCCAGCGCCAGCAGATTGGACGTGCTGGGATCCGATGCGCCGGACTCCCATTTGGACACCGCCTGGCGGCTGACGCCCAGGGATTCCGCTGCGAACTCCTGGGTCGTCTTGCACCGGGCACGCTCCTGCCTCAATGCTTCTCCCAGGGTCTTGGCTGTCTCCGCCTTCTCCTTGCGGACAGGGGCGGAGCGCAGGTATTTGCGCAGGGCTTTGATGAGCAGGACGATGAGGTAGATGATCAGGCCGAAGAAGGCGATGTCGATGAGGAGAACCACTGCAAAGGTGGCGAAGGTGAAGGTCATGGCCATGGTCGAGATTCCTTTGGGGGGTTATGGTTTGTCTTTGGGCAGGCCGTCTGCGGCGGTGAAGCGGATGCTGCCGTCGGCCTTTTTCTCGTAGGACATGGTGCAGGTGTAGGCGTCCAGGGTCAGAGAGGTGTCCGTCCGGCTGGTCTCATGGAGCAGCTGGAAGGTCACCTTGCCATCCCCTTGGTAGGTCAGTTCCGGGTTCGTTGCCGCAGTCGCTTGGATGCCGGAGACATGTGGGATTCCCTCTGTGTCCAGAAAGGCTGTATAAGTGAACTGCTCATCCGGGTCATCCTGGTCGTCGGTGAAGAGCACGACACCTGCCAGGCCATAGGCGCCGTCCGGCGCGGCGACACAGTCCAGCACCGTCCAGTGGGCTTTGTCCGAGTTGTCGAGGAACAGGGCCCGCACCTCCGCGGCTGTCCACTCCTTTTGGATAGGAGCGGCCGAACTGGTCTGGGCGGGGGTGGAGCTGATGGCGGGAGTGGTCTGGCTGCCGCAGCTGGTCAGAGAGAGCAGCAGGGTCACGCTAAGTAAGATAGAATAGATTTTTTTCATCTGAATTACCTCAAAGATCGAATAGGGGCTGCCTGCTGGAGCAGGAGACTGATGACGAGGAAATCATAGCATGACTGGGCGGTTGCGGCAAGCAACTATGCCGCAACAATGGATTGCGGGATAAAAAATGTGCGCATTTGGGCTGGTTTTGTCACGCAGTCTTGCCGAACACGTTCAGCAGGATGAGCACCACGGCGAAGATCAGCAGGCACACGCCCACCGCCTTGTTGAGCTTTTTCAGGGGGGCGTTGTTGGCAAAGACGGCGGAGATCTCCGCTGCGATGAGGGTGGTGGCGATGCAGAGGAACATGACCCACAGGTTGGGCTTAGCGCCCAGGGCGAAGTGAGAGACAGCGCCAAACAGGGCGGTGAAGGACATGATGAACACACTGGTGCCGATGGCGGTTTTTAACTCAAAGCCCAGCACCAGGGTCAGCACCAGCAGCATCATGGCGCCGCCGCCCACACCAACAAAGCCGCAGATGAAGCCAATGATGGCGCCGAAGAAGATGGACTTGACAGCCCGTTGGGCGAAGGGGGTGTTGGCCATCTCGGTCTTGGAGGTCATGACCGGCCAGATGATGAATTTCAGGCCGATGGTACAGACCATGAAGATGGCAAAGTACTTCACGATGGTGTTGGGGGCGAACTGGCCGATGTAGCTGCCCACCAGGGTAAAGACCAGGATGGACAGGAGCAGTACCACACCGTTTTTTACGTCCAAATTCTTTCGCTTGGCATACGTCCAAGCGGAGATGGCAGAGGCGAGCACGTCAGAGGCCAGCGCAATGGTGACCGACTCATAGGCGGGCATATCGCAGAAGGTCATCAGCGCCGGTGCGATGATGAGGGCAGCGGAGAGACCGGCAAGGCCGGTGCCGATGCCAGCTCCAATGCCGGAGAGGATGGAGACGAGGACGGTGATGAACATGGGAAAGCGCCCCTTTCATGGTGGAGAAATATCGGTTGAAAATGGTTATGATGCGGTGGATACATTGTTACGATACCATGAACTGAGGGGAAAAGCAAGGGAGGGGGAAAAAGAACAAACGCCGCAAGCTGTGTAAAGTGGCCTGCGGCGTTTGTGGGTTAGAGATGTTTTTTAAATTCCGGGCTTCCCACCCCGTGTGGGGCTGGGCTGGTCTTTGAGCCAATTTGGCCTGGATCGGATGCGGATACCGGACACGATGCCCATGGTCACATACATGGTCATAATGGACGACCCGCCGTAGCTGAAGAAGGGCAGGGTGATGCCGATGACCGGCAGGACGTACAGGCACATTCCAATGTTCAAGGTCACCTGGGCGATGAGCATTCCGGCATAGCCGATGCACACATAGGAGGAGAACTGGTCGCCGGCGGTAGAGGCGATATACAGACAGCGCAGGATGATGGCGCACAGGAGCAGGATGGCGGCCAGAGCGCCCACCAGACCCAATTCCTCGGTGATGGAGGAGAAGATGAAGTCGGTGTGCCGTTCCGGCAGGGCGGAGGAGTATTTGGCCTGCACCAGGGAGCCGTTCAGGTATCCCTGTCCGGTCAGACCGCCGGAGCGGACGGCCAGGTAGGAGCGGGTCTGCTGGAAGCCCACCCCCAACGGGTCGGCCTCATGGTCGATGCAGATGAGCAGGCGGGCGCGCCAGCGGTTGTCGGCGGGCAGGAATTTGATGATGCCCAAGATGCCCAGGGCGCAGACGCCCAGACCAGCGACAAACCAACGCTTGTATATTCCCGCCGCCCAGATCATAAAGATGAAGATGAAGACGTAGATGAGGGCGGAACCGGCGTCGCTGGAGATGACGAAGATCAGGCCGCAGAAGTAGAGCAGCACCCCCACCAGCCTGGCTACCGAAGGCACTTCGCTGAGTTCCCTGGGGTTTTTGAACTTCAGCAGCATCTGCGCCAGGAGCATGGTGAAGAAGAGCTTCACGATCTCTGCCGGCTGGATGTTGAAGGGGATACCGGGGATATGGAGCCAGGCTCGGTTGCCGCCGATGTCCACACCCAGGGGGGTGCGCAGGAGCAGGATAAAGAAGGTGCATCCAGCCACCACCCAGCGCCATTTGTCGATGAGTAATTGGATATTGAACTGGGAGACCACGAAGTACAGGACGATGCCGATGCACATGGCGACGGCCTGTTTGATGGGCATGGAATGGTACTTGGCCTTCCAGCGGGTTGCGGAGTAGATCATGGCCAGGCCGTACAGGTTGGCGGTCAGGCACAGACCCAACAGCACGTGGTCAGCCTGCCGCAGGGCGTCCACGATCAGATCCCGAATGGCGGACATTGCATCACCTCAATTCTTTCAAACAATTTCCCCTTATTGTACCATCAAACCCGGTGGGTGTAAACCGTTTTGCATCTGGGGACGAAACGTGATATAATAAGACATTCGAGAATCACCTTGGGAGGAAGAAGAGCACCATGACCTATGTGACCAACAGCCCAGCGGAGACGGAAGCCCTGGGTCAGCGCCTGGCGGAACGGCTCCAGCCCGGCGACGTGATCGCCTACACCGGCGACCTGGGGGCGGGGAAGACCGCCTTCACCCGCGGCCTCGCCCGTGGCCTGGGCATCACGGAGCGCATCACTTCCCCCACCTTTACCATCGTCAACGAGTACCTGGGCGGTCGGCTGCCCCTGTTCCACTTTGATATGTACCGGCTGGGCTCCTCCGAGGAGCTGTATGAGATCGGCTGGGAGGACTACCTGGCTCGGGGCGGCGTGTGCGCCGTGGAGTGGAGCGAGATCGTGGCGGATGCGTTGGAGGAACCTTGTATTCGGGTGGATATCCGCCAGGGTGAGACAGAAAATCAGCGGAAGATCACCGTAGAGGGGGGAAAAGGGCTGTGAAAATTTTGGCATTGGAATCCTCTGCCAAGGCAGCGTCGGTCTGCCTGTGGGAGGACGGCGTATTGCTGGCGGAGAGCTATCAGAACAGCGGCCTGACCCACAGCCGCACCCTATTGCCCATGTGCCAGACCATGCTGGACAACTGCGGACACCAGCTGTCCCAGGTGGACGTCATCGCTGTGGCCAGCGGCCCCGGCTCCTTCACGGGGCTGCGCATCGGCTTGTCCACCGCCAAAGGATTGGCCTGGCCGCGCCAGCTGCCCTGTATCGGGGTGTCCACGTTGGAGGCTATGGCCTGGAATTTGGCACACATGGACGGGGTCATCTGCTGCGCTATGGACGCTCGGCGGAAGCAAGTATACAACGCCCTCTTTGAGGCCGAGGACGGACAGCTGACCCGACTGACGCCAGATCGGGCGATTTCCCTGGCGGAACTGTTCCACGGAGAGAACGGAGAAAAAAGACCGCAAATTCTAGTTGGAGATGGGGCAGAACTGTGCTATAATGATGCGAGCCCTTTGGGGCTTCCTGTGCGTTTGGCTCCTCCGCACCTGCGGCACCAGCGTGCCAGCGGGGTCGCCCGTGCCGCATGGGAGCAGATTCAGCGTCTGGGGGAGGAAAACCTCCCATCCGCCGCAGCGCTGCAAGCCAACTACCTGCGCCTGTCTCAGGCAGAGCGGGAACGGCTGGAGCGGATGAAGCAGGCGGACGGCCAGGGCTGAAGGCGATTGTTTTGCGTTTTTCAGGATAGAGAATTGGCAGCACCCAATGGCGGGGGATAGAACGCCCTGCCCGAAGATAGAAAAGGAGAAACAAAACCATGGGTAATAACATTCATATTTTGAACCACCCCCTGCTCCAGCATAAGCTGAGCATCCTGCGGGATGAGCATACCGGCACCAACGAATTTCGGAAGGTCGTTTCCGAGATCGCCAGCCTCATGACCTATGAGGCCACCCGTGACCTGCCCACTCGTGATGTGGATGTAAAGACTCCAGTGGATGTGGCACACTGCAAGGTGCTGGCCGGCAAGAAGATCGCCATCGTCCCCATCCTCCGTGCCGGTCTGGGCATGGTGGACGGCGTGCTGGAAATGCTGCCCACTGCCAAGGTCGGTCACATCGGCCTGTATCGTGATCCGGAGACCCTGGATCCTGTGGAATACTACTGCAAGATGCCTCAGGACATCGCAGAGCGGGATATTCTCATCGTTGACCCCATGCTGGCCACCGGCGGCAGCGCTTCCGCTGCTATCGACTGCATGAAGAACTACGGCTGCAAGAGCATCAAGATGATGAACATCATCGCCGCTCCCGAAGGTGCAGAGCGTATCAGCAAGGAGCATCCCGATGTAGATGTGTATGTGGCTTCCATGGACCTGTACCTGAACGACCACGGCTACATCGTCCCCGGCCTGGGCGATGCTGGCGACCGGATCTTCGGTACCAAGTAAGAGAGAATTTAGATTGCGTAGAGAGGGTGAAATGATGCACCGATTCCTCACTGACGAGGAACCGGCGGGTCATTTCACCCAATTTGCAGGCGGCCAACCAGAACAACAAGCATTAGGAGGAACACGATATGTGTGGTATTGTCGGTTTTATCGGTGAGCAGGAAGCCGCTCCCATCCTGTTGGAGGGGCTGGCTCGCATGGAATACAGAGGATATGACTCAGCGGGTCTGGCAGTGCTGGACGCAGGAAAAGGGCTCCAGGTGGTCAAGGCGAAGGGTCGCTTGAAAGTGCTGAATGAAAAGGTGGACGGCGGCAAAAAAATGTTTGGCACTGTCGGCGTAGGGCACACCCGCTGGGCGACTCACGGGGAGCCGTCTGATGCAAACTCTCACCCTTTGCTCAGCGATTCCGGCCGCATTGCAGTGGTGCACAACGGCATCATTGAAAATTATATGGAGATCAAAGAGTTCCTACAGGAGAAGGGTGTCGTGTTCCACTCGGATACGGATACCGAAGTGGTGGCGCAGCTGCTGGACTACTACTATCGGGGAGACATCCTGGACGCCGTCCAGAAGGTGCTCCACCGCATCGAAGGCTCCTACGGCCTGGGCATCATCTGCTCTGAGCACCCAGAGCAGCTCATTGCCGCCCGAAAGGACAGTCCTCTGGTGCTGGGCTACGGCGATGGGTTTAACATGATGGCCAGCGACGTGACCGCCCTCATTAAGTACACTCGGGACGTGTCCTACATGGAAAACGGCGAGATCGCTGTCCTTACCCGCCAGGGCATCCAGGTCTATAACCTCCTGCTGGAACCGGTGGAAAAGGAACATTCCACGGTGGATTGGGACATTTCCGACGCCGAAAAGGGTGGTTATGAGCACTTTATGTTCAAAGAGATCATGGAGCAGCCCGAAGCCATCCGTAAGACCATCACCCCCCGCATCAAGGACGGTCGGGTGGTGCTGGATGACATCGACCTGAGTGCGGACTATGTGAAGAACATCTCCAAATTCTACATCATCGCCTGCGGCTCCTCGTATCATGTGGGTATGGTGGGCAAGTATGTCCTGGAAAAAATGCTCCGCAAGCCGGTAGAGGTGGCGCTGGCCTCCGAGTTCCGCTATTGCTCCCCCATTGTGGACAAAAACACTTTGGTCATCGTCATCAGCCAGTCTGGCGAGACGTTAGACACCATGGAAGCCCTCCGAGAAGCCAAGCGGCTGGGCGGGCGTACCCTGGCCATCGTCAACGTGGTGGGCAGCTCCATCGCCAAAGAAGCGGATGATGTCATCTACACCTGGGCGGGTCCCGAGATCGCCGTGGCCACCACCAAGGCTTATTCCACCCAGTTGGCGGTGCTGGATCTGCTCTGCCTGTACCTGGCTGACCTGCTGGGGAGCATTGCGCCGGAGGAATACACGGAGATTTTGACGGAATTGACTCGAATTCCGGACAAACTGAAGGAAGTCCTGGAGCAGAAGGAACGCATTCAGCAGTATGCCTCCCAGTTCTTCAACCACGACTCCATCTTCTTCATCGGCCGCAACCTGGACTATGCCATTGGCCTGGAAGCGTCTCTGAAGCTGAAGGAGATCTCCTACATCCACTCCGAAGCCTACGCAGCCGGTGAGCTGAAGCACGGCACCATCTCCCTCATCGAGCAGGGCACCCTGGTCATCGCTCTGGCTACCTACGGGCAGCTATTCGACAAGGCAGTGAGCAACATGATCGAGGTGCAGAGCCGCGGCGCAACGGTGCTGGGTCTGACTGACACCACCCACGAGGAAGCGTTGGGCAAGCACGCCAACGCCATCATCACCGTGCCGGAAACCCATCCGCTGCTGATGCCCTCCTTGGCTGTGGTGCCCATGCAGCTGTTCGCCTATTATGTGGCGCTGGCGCGTGGGTGCGATATTGACAAGCCCAGGAATCTGGCCAAGTCGGTCACGGTGGAGTGAGAGCCGACCTATCATAAGGAATACAAAAGGGAGAACCCACTCAGGGTTCTCCCTTTGCTATGCGCACCCTGCCGGTTACAGCCCGATGGCGTCCGTCAGGTCTTCCATCACGTCGGACACTGCCTTGATGGTCTTGCCCACCTTACTCTTAGCCAAGACGTGCTTTCGCTTGCCGTGCATGGCCATGCCCAGAGCAACGCCCACGCTGATGCCCAGGCCAACGCCTCTTGCAAAGGGAATCTGTTTCATTCCAATCCGCCTCCTTTTTTGGTTGTCACCGTTAGTATGGCTGGTTTTGCGGAAAATTACGATGAAGTTTCTGGTATTTCTTGCGTTTTGCGCCCCCTTGCGGTATCATGTAACTTAGTATACTTATAAGCACCATTCAGTTGACAGAATAGGGAGGAAGCATGAAGCTGCTCATCCAACAGGGTCAACTCATCGACCCTAGCCGGACATATGCCGGTCAGTATGACATTTTAATTGAAAACGAAACGATTGCAAAAATCGCTCCTCACATCACTCCGACTGAGGACTGCATCTGCGTAGATGCCGCCGGTCTTTGCGTGGCGCCGGGGCTCATCGACCCTCATGTTCACCTCCGTGACCCGGGTCAGACCGAGAAGGAGGATATCCAGACCGGCACTGCCGCCGCCGCCGCCGGCGGCTTTACTGCCATCGCCTGTATGCCCAACACCAAACCGGTGGTGGACACGCCGGAGCTGGTGCAGTATGTGCTGGAGCGAGCGGAAACAGTGGGTTCTGGTGTCCGCGTCCTGCCCGTTGCGGCGGTGACGGCGGGACAAAAAGGGGAAACGTTAAATGACTTTGCCGCCTTGAAAACCGCCGGTGCGGCGGCGCTCTCCGACGATGGCGTGCCCATCATGAGCGCAACTCTTATGCGGGAAGCCCTGAAACAAGCCAGCGCCTGGGGCATGACCATCCTCTGTCACGAGGAGGACAAGGAGATGGTGCAGAACTATGCCGTCAACGAGGGCAAAATCTCCAAGCAACTGGGCATCCCCGGCCGTCCCGCCATTGCGGAAGAACTGATGGTCATGCGGGATGGGATGCTGGCGTTGGAGACCGGCGTGCCCCTGCACTTCTGCCACATTTCCACCGCTGGCAGCGTGGAGATCATCCGCCAGCTGAAGGCTCACGGTGCACCGGTCACGGCGGAAACCTGCCCTCAGTATTTCACCCTGACCCAGGACGCCATTTTGAAAAAAGGCTCCCTGGCACGGGTCAATCCGCCCCTGCGCACCCAGGCGGATGTGGAGGCCATCTTGGCCGGCCTTCAGGACGGCACATTGGATTGTATCGCCACCGACCATGCGCCCCACACAGCGGCGGAAAAGGCCAAGGGGCTGACCGAAGCGCCCAGCGGCATGGTGGGTTTGGAGACGGCGCTGGCGCTGACGCTGACCAAGCTGTACCATGGAGGATACCTGACCTTGGAGGAGATTGCTGCCAAAATGAGCATGAATCCGGCCAAGGTTTTGGGTCAGAAGTGGTCTGGTCTCACCCCTGGCGGACGGGCAGATTTGGTGCTCTTTCAGCTAGACGAAACATGGACGATTCAACCGGAAACCTTCCGTTCCAAGGGGCGCAACACCCCCTTCGGCGGGATGGAAGTGCAGGGGAGAAACGCTTATACCATCGCCGGAGGCAAGATCATTTATCGGCGAGATGAGGATAGAAAGGATGGGAACAACGATGTCCTTTGACAAACTGCAAGATAGAATTTTGAACCTGAAAAACCCCACCGTGGCTGGTTTGGACGCCCGGTGGGATTATGTACCGCCCCACATTCAGGCGGAGAAAATCGCCCAATATGGGCAGACCCGCAAGGCGGCGGCAGAAGCCATCTATACCTTCAACTGTGGACTCATGGATGCCCTCTGCGACATCGTCCCCGCCGTGAAACCCCAGTCCGCCTACTACGAAAACCTGGGCTGGGAGGGGATGGAGATGCTGGAACGCACCATCCGTTACGCCCAAGGAAAGGGCTTCTACGTCATCGCCGACATCAAGCGAGGGGACATCGGCAGTACCGCCACCGCCTATGCCGAGGGCTGGCTGGGCAAGACTGTGGTGGGAGATGTGACCTTGCCTGGGTTTGACGCCGACTGCGTGACTGTCAACGGCTACATGGGCAGCGATGCGGTAAAACCCTTCTTGACCGTGGCGGAAGCGGAGGACAAGAGCTTGTTCGTGCTGGTGCGCACCTCTAACCCCTCCGCTGTGGATTTGCAGGATCGGGAGATCAATGGCCGGAAGGTATACACGGTCATGGGCGACCTGGTAGAGCAGTGGGGCGAAGGGAGCCGCAGTGCCCAGTACGGCTTCAGTCGGGTAGGTGCCGTCACCGGCGCCACCTATCCGGAGGATCTGCGCAAGCTGCGCCAGCAGATGCCCCACACCTTTTTCCTGGTGCCTGGCTACGGCGCCCAGGGCGGCACGGCAGCGGACGTGGCCAACGCCTTCCATGCAGGGGGCAAGGGTGCCATCATAAATTCTTCCCGCGGGATTATGTGTGCTTGGAAAAAGACCGGTCAGAACGGTCTGGACTACCAGGAAGCCGCCCGTCAGGCGGCGCTGGATATGCGGGAGGACATCTGCGCTTATACCACCATCGGTGATTGAGAAAGGGGAGTAAAATGCCCATTCAAAAACAGTGTGAAATTCGAGAAATGAAACCGCTGACGGCGGATATCTTCTCTATGGTATTGGATGCCGGAGAGATGGCAAGCGCTGCCCAGCCCGGACAGTTCGTCCACATCCGCTGCGGCGAAGGACACCTGCTTCGCCGTCCCATCTCCATCTGCGATGCCTGGAAGGACAACCTGCGCATCGTCTTTCAAGTCCGTGGGACGGGGACGGATTGGCTGGCAAAGCGAACTGTTGGAGAGCGCTTGGATGTCCTGGGCCCCTTGGGCAACGGCTTCGATCTGTCCGGCGACAAGCCCATTCTGCTGGTGGGCGGCGGCATCGGCACCGCACCTATGTGCTTTGCAGCCCGCCTGCTGGGCAACCGGTGCCAGGCAGCCTTTGGCTTCCGTTCCCAGGATGGCGTCATCCTGGCGGATGAGCTGGCGGCGGCAGGCGTGCCCGTCACTGTGACCACTGAGGACGGCTCCTGCGGCGAAATCGGTCGGGTGGATCAGGTGGTGCAGCGGCTGCTGCGGGAAAATCCCAACCTGACTGTGCTGGCCTGTGGCCCCACTCCTATGCTGAAGGCGATCTCCGCCGTGACGGCGGGGGAGGGGAGTGGTTGTCAAGTCTCTTTGGAGGAACGGATGGCCTGTGGCTTGGGCGCCTGTTTGACCTGTTCCTGTAAAGTAAAAGGACATTACAGACGGGTTTGCAAGGACGGCCCTGTGTTCCGAAGTGAGGAGGTAGAGTGGGATGAATAAGGTGCGCCAACAGGTGAATTTTGCTGGTATATCAATGAAAAATCCCGTTGTAGTGGCCTCTGGCACCTACGGGTTTGGTCGGGAATACGGTCAGTTCTACGACCTGAGTGAACTTGGGGGCATTTGCTGTAAAGGACTTACACTTGCCCCAAGGGAGGGTAACCCACCCCCTCGTGTGGCCGAAACCCCCATGGGAATCCTGAACTCCGTGGGGCTTCAGAACCCTGGCGTGGACGAATTTATCGCCCAAGAGCTGCCGGAACTACGGAAACATGACGTGAAGATCATCGCCAACATCTCTGGCAACACTCCGGAGGAGTACGGCATCCTGTGCCAGAAGCTCAGCGATGCTGGGGTGGACATGATCGAGGTCAACGTCTCCTGTCCCAACGTCAAATGCGGCGGCTTGCAGTACGGCGTGGTGCCGGAGATGACCGCGGAAGTGACCGAGGTGGCGAAGAAACATTCCGCCGTGCCGGTCATGGTCAAGCTCTCCCCCAATGTCACCGACATCACCGCCATTGCAAAGGCGGTGGAATCTGCCGGTGCGGATGCAGTGTCCCTTATCAACACTGTCCGTGGGATGCGGATTGACGTGAACACCCGCCGTCCCATTTTGAAGATGAATACCGGCGGCCTGTCCGGCCCTGCTGTCCTGCCCATCGCCGTGCGGATGGTGTGGGAGGTGGCCAATACGGTCAGCATCCCTGTGCTGGGAATGGGCGGCATTGCCACCGGCGCAGACGCCGCTGAGATGATGCTGGCCGGCGCTTCCGCTGTGGCGGTGGGGACGGCGAACTTTGTTGATCCCTACGCCCCCTTGCAGGTGCGGGATGAGCTGGCGGCTATTGCCCAACGGCAGGGGCTGAGATCGGTCACAGAGCTGACCGGAGGCGTCTTGCCTTGGTAAAATAGCGTTGTCATTATGTCAATGAAGCAGAGATAGAAAAGAAGTGTTTTTATGACCAGAATTTACATCATCCGCCATGCGGAGGCGGAGGGAAATCTATACCGGCGCATCCATGGTCAATATGATAGCTTGGTCACCCCCTTAGGGTACCGGCAGATTCAAGCGCTGGAGAAACGGTTCCAGGACATCCACTTGGATGCGGTCTATTCCAGCGACCTGTTCCGCACCCAGACCACTGCCAAAGCCCTCTATCTGCCCAAGGGGCTGCCCTTGCAGCTGGAACCGGGGCTGCGAGAGATCTCCATGGGGGATTGGGAGGACGACACCTGGGGCGGTGCGGCACGGAAATATCCGGAGCAGATGGCCTATTTCTCCGGCGGAAACACCCACTACACCTCCATGGGCGGTGAGAGCTTTCAAGAGCTGCGAGAGCGGGTGGTGGCCACCTATTACCGGCTGGCGGCAGCCAACGATGGTAAGACCATCGCCTGCGTCAGCCACGGGGAGGCCATCCGGACGGCGGTGAACGCCTTCTATGGCCGCCCTTTGGAGGAGATGCACAACATGATCCCCAGCGATAACACAGCGGTTAGCTGTGTGGAGATCGAGGGGGAACAGGCCAAGGTGATCTTCTACGGGGACGGCGCGCACCTGACACCGGAACTGTCCACCCTGGGCAAACAGACCTGGTGGCGGGAACCCAAGGAGAAGGCAGCCATTGAGAACCAGAATATCTGGTATCGTCCTTGGGAACCGACGGCGGAGCGGGAGTTGTATGAGCACTACCGTCGGGAGGCTTGGATCGGCGTCCACGGTGACGAGCCTTGCCCCATGGAGCAGTTCTATCAGGCGGCGAAGGCGTCCAGTGAAGCGGACGCCAAAGCGGTCATGGTGGCCATGAATGGGGAGGAGATCGCAGGGCTGCTGCAAATGGACTTGGAACGATACGCAGAAGCCAACGCCGGATACATTCCCTTTTACTATATGAACCAAAAATTCCGCCATCACGGCTTGGGTATCCAGCTCATTGGCCAGGCTGTGTCCACCTTCCGTCCCATGGGACGCACCAAGCTCCGCCTGCGGTGCAGTCCGGACAATGACCTAGCCCAGCGGTTTTATCTGCGCAACGGGTTCACCGACATCGGGCCAGCTGCGGACAGCGCAGTTCCGCTGCGGCTGATGGAGAAAGAGATCGGGTATCCGGTATGAGCGGGAAGAAACAGGTCGATCAAAATCCCTTCCTGCCCGTGTCCAAGGCGGATATGGAGGCCCGTGGTTGGGATTGGTACGACTTCTTGATCATCAACGGCGACGCCTATGTAGACCACCCTTCCTTCGGCGGGGTGGTCATCGCGCGCACCTTGGAGGCGGAGGGGTATCGGGTGGCACTGTTGCCCCAGCCGGACTGGCACAGTGCGGATGCATTTCGTGCCATGGGGAAACCCCGACTGGCGGTCATGCTCTCCTCCGGCAACCTAGACTCCATGGTAGCCCATTACACCGCAGCAAAAAAGCGCCGCCGCCAGGATGCCTATTCCCCCGGTCATCAGACTGGCTTGCGGCCAGATCGGGCGGTGATCGTCTATGCCAATCGGGTGCGGGAAGCCTTTTCGGACATACCCCTCATCATTGGTGGTCTGGAAGCCTCTCTGCGGCGATTTGCTCACTATGATTACTGGAGCGGCCAGGTGCGCCGAGCGATCTTGTTTGATGCCAGAGCAGATCTGCTCATTTACGGCATGGGGGAGGCGGCCACGTTGGAGATTGCCGCACAGCTCAACGCCGGTGTGCCGGTCAGTGACATCACCGCCGTCCGAGGCACCAGCTTCGCCGCAAGGGAGCGGGAAGCCTGTGTGTATCCCTGGGTGGAGGTGCCCTCTTATGAAGAAGTGAAGGCGGACAAGATGGCTTACGCCAGAGCCAACCAGGTGGAGTACGAGGAGCACGACCCGGTGCGGGGCAAGGCCATCTTGCAGAAGCACGGGAACCGGTGGCTGGTGACCAACCCGCCCCAGATGCCCCTGTCCACCAAGGAGCTGGATCGCATCGCAGAGCTGCCCTATGTGCGAGAACCGCACCCTATGTACGACGCCATGGGCGGCGTGCCGGCCATTGAGGAGGTGCGTTTTTCGGTCACTCATAACCGTGGGTGCATCGGCGGCTGTAACTTCTGTGCCCTGGCCTTTCACCAGGGGCGGATGATGACCTGCCGCAGTCACGAGAGCGTTATCCGAGAGGTCACAGCGCTGACCCATCACCCTGGATTTAAGGGCTACATCCACGATGTAGGCGGCCCTACGGCCAACCTGCGCCACCCAAGCTGTAAGAAGCAGTTGAAGGAGGGAGTCTGTGCCAAACGGGTGTGTCTGGCGCCCAAGCCCTGTCCCAACCTGGATGCGGATGAGTCCGATTATGTGGCGCTGCTGCGGAAGCTGCGAAAGATTCCTGGCATCAAAAAGATCTTCATCCGCTCCGGCATCCGCTATGACTATATGCTCTGTGACAAACGGGACACCTTCTTTCGGGAGCTGGTACAGTACCATGTGTCCGGCCAGCTGAAGGTGGCGCCGGAGCACTGCATCAATTCGGTGCTGGACTATATGGGCAAGCCCCATATCGAGGTCTATGAGCGGTTCCAGCAGAAGTACAATGCGCTGAACAAAAACGCTGGGAAAAAGCAGTTTTTGGTACCTTATTTGATGTCCTCCCACCCGGGCAGCACCTTGCAGGATGCAGTGGCGCTGGCGGAGTACCTGAACGCCAGCCACCGGCTGCCGGAGCAGGTGCAGGACTTCTATCCGGTGCCCGGCTGCCTGTCCACCTGTATGTACCACACGGGCATCGACCCGCGCACCATGAAACCGGTGTATGTAGCCACCGATCCCCACGAGAAAGCCCTCCAGCGAGCCTTGCTTCAGTGGAAGGTGCCGGAAAACTGGAAGCTGGTGCGGGAAGCGCTGCAAAAGGCAGGGCGAGAGGATCTGATCGGGTTTGACGCCAGGTGCTTGATCCGGCCGTATCCGCCGAGGGCGAAAAAGGTCGGGGAAAAGGGCGGCGAGAAGCGTCCGAAAGGGAAGCCCGAAGTTGGAAAAGGTAAGAAATCCACAGGGCGTGTGGAGAAAAAGGCTGGCGGGAAGAAGCGAAAAGGTTGAAAAAAGAACCACGCAACATCTGGATAGGACGTTGCGTGGTTCCTCTTTGAAATGGGTTACTTTTTCCCCTCCGACGACTTCCCCTGGCTCAAGAAGTGATCGCACCACTCGCACAGGGGACAGAGCTCACACTTGGCCGTCCGAGCGGTACACACCGCCCGTCCGTGGAGCACCAATCGGTGACAGAAGTCGTTGGATTCCTCCGGTGGCAGCACTTCCCGCAGCTGCTTTTCCACCTTTATCGGGTCTTTTGTCCCGTCGGTCAGGCCCAGGCGGCCGGAGATGCGGATGCAGTGGGTGTCTGCTACCACACAGCCTGGTTCATGGAAGATGTCGCCCCGAATGAGGTTGGCGGTCTTGCGGCCGATGCCGGGGAGTTTTAACAGATCGTCCATGGCACGGGGAACTTTGCCTCCGAAGTCCCGCAGCAGCATTTGAGCGCAGCCCACCAAATCTCGGCTCTTGCCGTTGTAGAAGCCGCAGGAGTGGATGTATTCGGCCACCTCCTCCGGAGTGGCCTCTGCAAAGGCTTCCAGGGTGGGGAAGCGCTGGAACAGGGCGGGGGTGACCTTGTTCACTCGGGCATCGGTACACTGGGCGGACAGGCGGACGGAGAACAGCAGTTCATAATCTTTTTGGTATTGCAGGGAACAGATGCCATCCGGGTACAGTGCTTTCAGCCCGTTGACGATGGCGCGTGCCTCCTCTTTGGTCTTCATGGCGTGTTCCTCCTGTGATAAAGTCACCATTGATTGTAGCATAAAACAGGGGGCGGGGAAACCCGTGTTTCTGAATTTGAAATGGTTGACAAGTTTGGTGGGATGCACTATACTGAGAATAGAGCAAGGGCGCTACCGGCAAAACGGTTAGCCCCCCTGAAAAGTTACTTTATAAGAAATAACCGCTCAAGGTGAAGGCTGAGTGGTTACTTCTTTATGTTCCATGCAGCGATGAACAGGCCGACAAGGCCGATCAGAAGCATCGTATACACAAAAATGATAAAAAGCAGTGCAAGCAGCACGAGAAAAAGTCTGGGATGAACTCCCAGACTTTTTTGGTACATTGCATGAGAAAAAACGGAATATTCCACAATGCTCATCCCTTTTCCCACGTCATAAAATGTGGTAAAATAGACGCAAGTACGAAGGAAAGGAGGCGGCACAGATGCAGTACCGTCCGTTGGCCGATGAAATTCGGCCGCAGACCTTGGAGGACGTGGTGGGGCAGAGCCACATCCTGGGCAAGAACGGGGTTTTGCGCCGCATCATCGAGAGCGGTCAGGTGCCCAACATGGTCTTTTTCGGCCCGTCCGGCACCGGCAAGACCACAGTGGCCAACATCATCGCCAATCAGACCCACCGCACCCTGCACCGGCTCAACGCCACCACCGCCTCCATTGCGGACATTCGGGAGGTCATCGCTGATGTTGACACCTTGCTGGCGCCCAACGGGGTGCTGCTCTACCTGGATGAGATCCAGTATTTCAATAAAAAGCAGCAGCAGTCCCTGTTGGAGTTCATGGAGAACGGCAAGATCACCGTCATCGCTTCCACCACGGAGAACCCCTACTTCACCATTTTCAATGCCGTCCTCTCCCGCTCCACCGTCTTTGAGTTCAAACCGGTCACGCCCCAGGAGGTTCGACCGGCGGTAGACCGTGCCTTCCGGCTGTTGGAGGAGCGCAACGGCGTGACCATCCAGGCATCGGACGATGTGCGGGATTACCTGGCCACCGCCTGCGGCGGCGATGTGCGCAAGGCCATCAACGGGGCGGAGCTGCTCTGTGCCGCTGGCCAGCAGGTGGACGGCGTGGTGACGGTGACCTTGGAGGATGCGGAGCTGGTGGGACAGAAGTCTGCCTTCCGCTATGATCGGGACGGAGACAACCACTATGACATCCTGTCCGCTTTGCAAAAGTCCATCCGAGGCAGTGACCCAGACGCAGGGCTGCACTATCTGGCACGGCTGCTGGAGGCGGGGGATTTGGTGTCCGCCTGCCGGCGGCTCATGGTCATTGCATCCGAGGATGTGGGGTTGGCCTATCCTCAAGCGGTGTCCATTGTGAAATCCTGCATTGACGCGGCCAATATGTTGGGGCTGCCGGAGGCCCGTATCCCATTGGCGGAAGCGGTCATCTTGATGGCCACGGCGCCCAAATCCAACTCCGCCATTATGGGCATTGACGCCGCCCTCAGCGACATCCGCAAGGGAAACTATGGGGACATCCCCGCCTATCTCATGGACAGCCATTACACCGGTGCCAAAAAGCTGGGTCGTGGGCTGACCTACCAGTATCCCCACAGCTTCCCCAACCACTATGTTCCCCAGCAGTACCTGCCCGACCGGCTCAAGGACGCCGCCTATTATCAATACGGCGAGAACAAGACCGAACAAGCGGCCAAAGCCTATTGGGCGCGCATCAAGGGGAAGGGATAAGTTCTTCCGGCGGGAGGATGTGGGTGACTCCGTGATAGTTCCAGTCCACCACCCGACCGGCGGTGGCGTGGTAGGCCAGAGGAGCAGGGGGCTGAGGCGCCACGGCGCCGATGATGGCCAGCTTGATCTTCTGCCGGTCGGGTAAGATGGATTTGATGTAGACCGACACGGAATCCCCAGTCTGAAAGCCTTCCAGCGGTTCTGCCAGGCCGGTCAGGTTGGGGGCCAGCTCCACGAAGATGCCGTAGTCCATGACGCTGCGGATGATGCCGGTCACCGTCTCCCCTGCTTCAAAGTGGCTGGCGTTCTCCGACCAGGTGCCTAGCAGCTCCTTGTGGGACAGCTGCACCCGTCCCAGCTCCGGCATCACCTGCCGCACCACGCAAAAAATCTCCTGCCCCGATCGGAAACGACAGTTGGGATGGGGGATGCGGGAGATGGAGAGGGTTTTCAAGGGCAGCAGGGAGGGGACGCCGCAGCCGATGTCCACAAAGGCGCCGTAGGGTTCCAGGTGGGTGACGGTGGCGGGCAAGATGTCCCCCGGCTGACATTGCAGCAGCTGTGCCAGCGCCCGTTCCTGCGCCAAGCGCCGGGAGAGTTGGGGGACGCCGTTTGCAAAGCCGGTGACCACAAAGCTCACCGCCTTGCCCACGCAGGTGAGGATGGCGATGTCCCGTGTACTGCCCTCTCGGATGCCCAGGGCGCACTCCTCCCGTGGGATGACTCCCACCGTGTCCCCCAGCTGCACCGTCAGAGCGTGAGTGGGGTCACAGCGGAGGGCAAGCCCTTCCAAGATGATCTGCTGCCGCCAGGCGGCCTCTAGACCGGCTCGGCTGGATAAAAAGTGCTGATTTTCCTGGGTGGCGTATCGGCGGCCTTCCGGCCAGAAATCATGCATAATCCTTCCTCCTCTTTTTCAGTTGTATGGATGGTGTATCCTATGCCGCAGGGAGGGGGTTTGTTCTTGCACCGTCCGGCGGCTGGATTTGTGCAGGAGTGCTATTGACAGGGAAGATATAATATGATAGCGTATCAGTGTGCTAAAGTAATATAGGAGGCGAACCCCATGAACATTCAAGTAGGCGATGTCTTGCAGATGAAAAAAACGCACCCCTGCGGGGGGAGAGAATGGCTGGTGCTGCGGGTGGGTATGGACTTTCGTCTCCGCTGCCAAACCTGCGGGCGAGAAGTGATGATCTTGCGCAGCAAGGCGGAAAAAAGTGTGAAAAAAGTCCTGCCCCAGGGGCAGGAGCCACAATGATAAAAGCATAAGGGAGCGCACGAGCTATGAAAGAATTTTGGAGCGGCCGTATCCGCAGTCTGACCCCCTACACCCCTGGGGAGCAGCCCAAGGAGCGGAAATTCATCAAGTTAAACACCAACGAGAACCCCTACCCACCCTCCCCCAAGGTGGTGGAAGCGGTACAGAAGGGGGTGGACGAGCGGCTCAAGCTCTATCCCGATCCGGACGCCAGCAAGCTGGTGTCTGCGCTGGCGCAGTCCTACGGCGTCAAGGAGAGCCAGGTGTTCGTGGGCAACGGTTCGGACGAGGTGCTGGCCTTTGCCTTCCAGGCGTTCTTTGAGGAAGGGGGTACCGTCCTGTTTCCGGACATCACCTACTCCTTCTATCCGGTCTACTGCAATATGTTCGGCATCCACTACCGCACCGTCCCCTTGCAGGACGACTTCACCATTCCGGTGGAGAAGATGCTGGGGGATAATGATGGCGTGGTCATCACCAACCCCAATGCCCCCACCGGCATCGAGCTGGATCAGGCGTCCCTGCGGCGCATTTTGGAGGGAAATCCAGATGTGGTGGTCATCGTGGACGAAGCCTATATCGACTTCGGCGGCACCTCTGCCCTGCCCCTGCTGGACGAGTACCCCAACCTGCTGGTAGTGCAGACCATGTCCAAGTCCCGTGCCCTGGCAGGGATGCGGGTGGGCTTCGCCTTTGGCAGTGAGAACCTCATCCAGGGGCTGAACTGTGTCAAAAATTCCATCAACTCCTATACCATCGACCAGCTGGCCATTTTGGCCGGTGTGGCAGCGGTGGAGGATGGGGACTACTTTGCCCAGCGCTGTGCCCAGGTGGCGGCCACCAGAGACCGGACGTCGGAGACCCTGCGGGAGCTGGGCTTTACCGTCCTGCCCTCCAAGAGCAACTTTATTTTTATCACCCATCCGGAACGACCTGCCCGCAAGCTCTTTGCGGATTTGCGTGAGGCGGGCATTCTGGTTCGCTATTTTGACCTGCCCAGAATCGACAACTTCCTCCGGGTGACTATCGGCAGCGAGGAAGAAATGGAGAAATTCTGTGCGACAATGAAACGATTTGTGGAGAATGTATTATGAGATATGAAGGCATGATTTACCGTCCCCCCGGAGAGTGGAAAAGCTACCTGCTCCAGTGTACCATCGGCTGTTCCAATAACAGCTGCACCTTTTGCAGTATGTATAAGGACAAGCGGTTCCGCATCCGCCCGTTGAAGGATATTTTGGATGACATTGAAATGGCACGCAAAGCCTATGGCAACGGCGTGCGTCGGGTGTTCCTGTGCGATGGCGATGCCATCATCATGAAGCAGGAGGAACTGCTGACCATCCTGGATCGACTCTATAAGACCTTTCCCTACTTGGAAAAGGTCACCACCTACGCAGGCCCCAAGTCCACCATGTCCAAGACCCCTGCCCAGCTCAAGGAGCTGAACGAAGCTGGTCTGAAGCGTGCCTACCTGGGGGTGGAGACTGGGGATGATGAGCTGTTGAAAAAGGTCAAGAAGGGTGCCACCGCCCAGGAGATCTTGGACGCTGCACTGCTGCTGAAGGACTGCGGGTTTGACCTGTGGACCATGATCATCTTGGGTCTGGCTGGCCCCGGCGAGCCCTCCAAGCGGCACGCCCTGGCGACTGCTGAACTGATGAACAAGATGGTGCCCCAGCACCTGTCCGCCCTGACCTATATGTGTGAGCCGGGCACTCCCATGTATCAGGACGTCCAGCAGGGCAAGTTCAAGATGCTGACCCCCCGCCAGGTGTTGGAGGAAACACGGCTGCTGCTGGCCAATATCCACGAAGGCCCCATCCACTTCACCAGCAACCACGCATCCAACTATCTGGCGTTCAACGACACCATCCCGGACAAGACGCCGGAGATGCTGGCCAAGATCGACAGCGTGCTGGCCGGCAAGAGCCAGATGCGGCCGGAGTGGAGCCGCGGCTTGTAAGGTTTAGAAAAATACTTGCATTTATGCGAAAAAGTAGAAAGCGGAGACTACATGGTAGTCTCCGCTTTCCGTTTAGAGAGTAGGTATTAAGAAATGGATATTAGCGTGAGGAAAGGTGCTTGACTCAGCGACAAGCCGTGTGGACGTCCATCGGGAGCGTTTCGCTGACGGTGACGTTCCGACCAGAGGTCATAAGTTCGGAAAAGACCACAGACAGCAGGATGAGGGCAGCGCCCAGGTAGCCACGGACGTCCAGCACTTCATGAAGGAACAGGAAGGAGAGGATGGCGGAAAAGACCGGCTCCAGGGCAAAAATCAAACCGATCTTTTCCGGCGCGGCGTACTTCTGGGCAATGGGCTGTACCACGAACCCGTAGGCACTGCACACCAGCCCCAGGCCAATGACGGCACCCCATTCCACCGGTCTGGTGGGCAGGGAGGGAGTCTCGAACAGGCACATAGCCACGGCGCCCAGGGCGGAGGCGACCCCCAGCTGGATGATGCTGATGAGGAAGGCGTCCTCCTTTTTGGCGATCTTGTCCAGCACGATGATGTAGATGGCGTAAAACAGTGCGCCCATGAGACAGAGCAGCGCACCCTTATCCAGAGCCAGTCCGTCTGTGGCGGTCAGCAGGAACAGGCCGCAGATGGCGATGCAAATGCTGGCGACCATGGACTTTTCCGGCAGCTTCCGTTTCAGGAAGCTCTCCAAAATGGGCACCAGCACAACAGTGGTGCTGGTCAGAAAACCGGCGGTGGAGGCGGTGGTGTAGTTGACGCCGCAGACCATGCCGGTAAAGAGCAGGAACAGGATGACGCCGGCCAAAAGTCCCTTCAGGAGGGTGGCGCGGGTCAGCTTGCGGAACTTGGGCAAAAAAGCCAGGGTCATAAAGACAAAGGCGATGCCGAAGCGCAGGGCGATGAGGTTGAATGGCCCGATGCCGTTGAGGCCCACTTTCATCAGCAGGTAAGAGGAACCCCAAGCTAGGGTGACGCTAACCATCAATAATTCTGCTCGTTTGCTGCTCATGAAAAGAACCTCCTTTGAGATTTGATTGCGTAGAGCGGTTCGCTCCTTGCGTTTTCCGTGGCTCTAGTATATACTGAAATTTAGCATAAGTAAAATAAATGTTTGGAATGTAAATATGCAGAAAGGTTATGTGGAAATGAACCGATATATTGCCCTGCAAAAGGCGGTCGAACTGGGTAGTTTGACCAAAGCGGCGGAGGTGTTGGGGTATACCCAGCCTGCCATGAGCCAGATGATCACCTCCCTGGAACGAGAACTGTCCATCAAGCTCCTCTACCGCTCCCGCTACGGCAGCCGACTGACCATCGAGGGGGAACGCCTTTTCCCCTCCATCCAAAAGACCGTCGCCCAGTATCAGGCCATGCAGGAGATCGCCAAAGAAATTCGCGGCCTGGACACCGGAACCATCCGCATCGGCACCATCTCCAGCGTCTCCTGCCACTGGCTGCCCACCCTCATCAAGCAGTTCCAGGAGCGCTACCCCAATGTGGAGTTCGTCCTGCACCAGGGGGATTACACCAGTATTCCAGAACGGGTGCGCACTGGGGAGGCGGATTTCGGGTTTGTGAATCCGGACGCCATCCCCAATATCAAGACCCGCTTCGTCAAGGCCGGTGAGCACCGTGCGGTGCTGCCGTTAAACCATCCCTTGGCGCAAGCGCCTTATGTGACCTTGGAGGATTTGGTAAACGAACCCTTTTTGTTGTTGGAGGAAGGACTGCTCAGCGAGCCGTTGGAGGCCTTCCATCAGCAGGGGCTGGAGCCTTCCGTCCGGCTCCGTGTCCACGATGACTACTCCATTTTGTCCATGATCGAGGCGGGGCTGGGCATCAGTATCCTGCCAGAGCTGGTGCTACGCAAGACCAATTATCAGGTGGCTATTTTGCCCACAAGACCGGTGGTCATGCGCAAGATCGGCCTGGTCATGAAGGACAAGAACACCATGCCCATCGCCAGCAAATATTTCATCGAGTTTTTGTTCCAGCACATCGACCAGCTGCCCTGAATCGGGAGGTGTGTTGACAGTTTGTCAGGGTTCCGGTATAATATCCGGTAAGATTCCCCAGCGGAAAATTCAAAACAGAAAGGAATTTCAATCCAAAATGCTCGATGAGCGCAGCTTACTCTCTCAGTTCGTCCGCTTCTCCACCGCTACAGTAGCCTCCTTGATGGTCTTTTCCTTGTACTCCATCGTGGATGGATTGTTCGTGGCTCGTGGAGTAGGCGAGTACGCCATGAGCGCGGTCAACCTGTCCGCGCCCTTCCTGAACCTGCTCTTTTCCATCGCAGTCATCTTCGCCGTGGGTACCAGTACCATCCTCTCCATCTTCCTGGGACAGGGCAAACGGGAGCGGGCCAACAGTCTGTTCAGCCAAAATGTCACCCTCCTCACCGTGGCCGGTGTTGTCATCACCGTCTTGGTCTTTCTGTTCCTGGAGCCAGTGGCCAAGCTGCTGGGGGCGGAAGGGGTCACGCTGCCCTATACCAAGGACTACTTGGCCGGCCTTGCCCCCTTTGCTGTTTGCTTTATCATTTCCTACAATATGGAAATTTTGATCAAGACCGATGGGTATCCCCAGCTGGCCATTCGGACGGTGATCATCGGCTGCCTGACCAACTGTGTCCTGGACTATATGGCCATCTTCCACCTGGATTTGGGGGTTTGGGGTGCCGCTGTGGCTACCGGCCTGTCTCAGATGCTCACCTGTGTGATCTATCTGCGCCACTTTATTCGGGGCAAGACCACCTTCCACTTTGTCCGCTTCCGGATGGATTGGCGCATCTACCGCCGTCTCATCCCTATTGGCATCTCCGATGGGGTCAATGAGCTGTGCAACGGGCTCATGATCCTGCTCTTCAACCACATGATCCTCCGGTGCATCGGCCAGGAGGGCTTGGTCAGCTACACCATCATCGCCTACACCAACACCCTGGTCATCAACATGATGATGGGCATCTCTCAGGGCAGTCAGCCCCTGGTCAGCTTCCACTACGGCAAGGAGGACGCCGCCGGCTGCCGGAAGCTGTTGCGGTACGGGTTCACCGCCGTGGCTATCGTCACCGCCGTGGTCTTTTTGGGCATCTTCCTGCTTGCCCCCCAGCTGGTGCAGGCGTTCCTGTCCAACACTAACCCGGAGCTGAACCTGACCTCCGTCCACGCCCTCCGGCGGTACAGTCTGTGCTACCTCATCCTAGGGGTCAACATCCTCATCGGCGGGTTCCTCACTGCGGTGGAACGGCCGCGTCCTGCCATCTGCATCTCCGTCGGCCGTGGCCTAGTGCTCCAGGCGGGGGCACTGATGGTCTTGGCCTATACGGTGGGCGACAGCAGCATCTGGTTTGCACCGCTCATCTCGGAGCTGCTCTGTCTGGCGCTGTCCCAGAAGTGTTTGCGGAACTTCCTCCGGTCGCCGCTATGATCCCAAATCCCTCCTGCTTCGGCAGGAGGGATTTTTTGCGCCTTGTCCCCACTTAGACGAAATTTTCCATCCCAGTGGGCTATACTGGAACCCACAGAAGGGAGGACGCCTATGACGGTGGTGTACGTGGACACCTTGTTTCTGCTCAACCTGACCATCGACTACTTATTGCTCCGTCTCTCCGCCCGCATCTGCGGGCAGTATGTGCCCACCCTGCGTCTGGCGCTGGGGGCGCTGATGGGGGCGGTGTACGCCCTGTGCGCCTTCCTGCCCCAGGGGCACTTTTTGACCTACCCGCCGGTGAAGGTGGCAGTGGGGGTCGCCCTGGCGCTGACCGCCTTCGGCGGACGGCAGCGGCTGCTGCGGCTGACGCTGGTGTTCTTCGCCTGTGCCTGTGCCTTGGGGGGCGGGGTGCTGATGCTGTCCCTGCTGGGCAGCGGTGGCCTGACCTACGCCAACGGTATCCCAGCCACGGGGCTGGATTTCAAGATCCTGTGCCTGTCAGCGGCAGGGAGTTACCTGGTGCTGTCGGTGGGAATGCGCTGTCTGGGGCGGTACTCCAAGGTGTCCAAGGAGATCTTGCCAGTGACATTGACCATGGAGGGTCGTACCGTCCGTCTGGATGCCCTGGTGGACACGGGCAACACCCTGGCTGACCCCCTCAGTGATGCCAAGGTACTGGTGGCGGAGTGGGAGGCGGTGCGGGGACTGTTTGCCGCTGATCTGTTGACAGAACAGGCGCTTTGTGATCCAGTGGGGGGAGCGGCAAAGCTGGCTGCGGTGCTGGGAGCACAGCGGGTGCGGATGATCCCATACCGTTCCGTGGGGGTGTCCAGCGGGATGCTGCTGGCAGTGCGGGTGGATGGAGCGGTCATCGGCAGTCGGGTGGAAAACCGCCTGCTGGTGGCGTTGTGCCCGGGAAAATTGAGCGTCAATGGCAACTATACTGCCCTGGTCGGGGCAGATGGATAGGGAGGAAAGAGGAAGATGAAGTACAATAAACTGCTTTGGAAGATGAAAGTGAACCAACTGCTCATCCGGCTGGGTCTGCGGGAGCCAGACCCCATCTGGTACATCGGCGGCAGCGATGTCCTGCCCCAGCCCCTGCCCCGTGCCAAGGAACGGGAGGTGCTGGAGGCCATGAAGAACGGGGACTTGGGGGCCAAAAGCACCCTCATCGAGCACAACCTTCGCCTGGTGGTCTACATTGCCCGCCGCTTTGAGAACACGGGCATCAACATCGAGGACTTGATCTCCATCGGTACCATCGGGCTGATCAAGGCGGTGAATACGTTTAAGGTGGACAAAAACATCAAGCTGGCCACCTATGCTTCCCGATGTATCGAGAATGAAATTTTGATGCACCTGCGAAAGACCGCCAACCAGAAGGGGGAGATCTCTTTGGACGAGCCGTTGAACACGGATTGGGACGGCAACGAGCTGCTCCTGTCCGATGTGCTGGGCACGGACAGCGACTTGGTGGTGAAGCCCATCGAGGCGGACGTGGACCGGCAGATGCTTCGGGAAGCCATGAGCCACTTGAACGAGCGGGAACACCTCATCATCTCCATGCGCTTCGGACTGGAGGGACGCAAGACCGCCACCCAGAAGGAGGTGGCCGACTGCATGGGCATCTCCCAGTCCTACATCTCCCGCTTGGAGAAGCGCATCGTCTCCCGTCTGCGCAGGGAAATGCTGAAAATGGGATAAAATCGGTCAAATGCATAAAAGCAGCAGTCCTGTGTGCGGGGCTGCTGCTTTTCGGCTCCTCTACGGTTGACGCTGGTGGAGAAGGGTGCTATCCTAAAGACCATCACGAAAAAAGGAGAAAGAGAATGAAACGAGAGAACGGTCTGGTGTTTGCAAGCTACCTTATCTGGGGTTTGCTGCCCCTTTTTTGGAAGCAACTGAGCATGGTCAATTCCGCCTATGTCCTGGCCTCCCGTATCATCTGGTCGGCCATCTTCTGCGGCTCGCTGCTCCTGCTCCGCCGGCGGTGGAACAGAGTGAAAATTGCCCTGGCGGACAAGGGGGAGGTAGGGCTCATCTTCCTCTGTGCTATCCTCATCAGCATCAACTGGGGGCTGTACATCTTCTCCATCGCTATCGGCAAGGTGCTGGAGAGCAGTTTGGCCTACTACATGAGTCCCATCATCTCCGTGCTCATTGGCGCACTCTTTTTTCGGGAAAAGCACGGGCTTGTCCAGTGGCTGGCCATCACCATCGCCGCTGTGGGAGTGCTCATTGCCGTGGTCATGTACGGCAGTGTGCCCTGGCTGGCGCTGACCATTGGCGGTTCCTTTGCCGTTTATGGAGCGCTGAAAAAGAAGGTGAACGCAGATGGAGAGACTTCGATCTTTCTGGAAACGCTCTTTATGGCGCCCTTTGCCTTGGCTTTTCTGATCTTTGCAGAGCTGCATGGCAGCGGCGCCATGGGTCTTTTGCACGGCTGGCAGTTTGTCCTGCTGCCCCTGACCGGTGTGGTCACATCGGTGCCCCTGATGCTCTTTGCCCAGGGCATCAAAGGGACTTCCATCACCCTCTCCGGCATTTTAATGTATATCAACCCCACCATGGTGCTCTTGCTGGGGGTTTTCCTGTACGGCGAGGAATTTACCCGCACCAATCAGATCGTTTTCGCATTTGTCTGGGTGGCAGTGCTCCTCTTTGTGGGGGACAACCTGGTACAGCATCACCGGATGGCAAAGAAGTTGGAGGAAACGGTGGAACCCTGACCTTCGGCATGGTATAATGAGAAAAACCAGAAGGAGGGATGGAGATGCCCCATATCGTAGTCAACGTGTGGCCGGGACGGAGCGACGAGGAAAAACGCGCCTTGGCCAACCGCATCGCCTTGGACGTGGCCGACCTGTTCAAAATGGACACGGAATATGTCTCGGTAGCCTATGAAGAGGTGCCGGAGGCGGAATGGGATGCCTTCTGCCAGCGGGAGATCGACGAGAAGCTGGACAAGATCTACAAAAAGCCGGGGGAACCGGCGGTCGAATAACGAAAAAACTGCCTCGGTGGGGTCACATCCCCACCGAGACAGTTTTTTTATTCGTTTTGTGGAGCGCGGCGAAATATCCACAGGGCTGTGCAAAACAACAGGACACTGAGCCATTGACTGGCGGACAGGCGGAAAACCACCCCACGCGCGGCGTCCCCGCGCAAAAACTCCAGCCCAAACCGCAGAGGCGCATAGCCCAGCAGGTAGCAGGCCACCAGCCGTCCGGAGTACTTCCCCTTGCGAAAGAGCCGCAGCAGCAGAAGAAGCAGCCCTAGCTCGCACCCAGCCTCCAACAGCTGCACTGGGAACCGACAGACGCCGTTCACCTCCGGCACCAGCGGATTTCCCTCAGCGGTAAAGCCCCATCGGCAGGGGATGCCATAGCAGCAGCCACCCAGAAAACATCCGATCCGGCCAAAGGCGTGGAATAGGGGGACAGAGCAGGCAAATAGATCGGTGAGCGGTTCGCATTGGTTGGGCGCAAAGCGATGGGCGTACCAGTGGACACAGAACCAGGCGCCCAAAAAGCCGCCGTAGTAGACAGAGCCGCTGAAACAACGCAGAAACATGATCGGGGCAGGCTGTGCCAGCAGCCTTGGCAGGTGGAGCAGGCCGTAGAGCAAATGTCCGCCTGCCAACAGCCCCACTAGGGCGGCGACAGCCGCCTGGATGACGGGGTAGATGGGAAAGCCCTGCCGCCGTCCCAGCCGGATGGCGACAAAGCTGCTGACCAGCAGTCCGAAAACGGAGCAGAGGCCGTAACTGCCGACGGTGCGTCCAAAGAGGGTGAAAAACGGTGCCATATCACAGCACGAACCCCACGCAGGTGACGCAGAGGGTACAGGTGAAGAAGGAGATGGCAGAGAGGGTCAGGCCAATGATGGACAGCACCAGACCGGCAGTGGCCAGGCCGGTGGGCTGGCCTGCTTCCAGGCAGTATTTCTGGCCGTTGGTGGCGCAGATGATCCCCACGATGCCGCAGGCCATGGCCAGAGCGCTGAGGACATATGGAAAGCATAGGACGATGGATACAATGCCTAGGATGAGGGCGGCAATGGAACAGTTTTTCCCCTTTGGGTTCATATTGTAGATCGCCTCGATTGGATTCGAAGTAGTAAGATTGCACCCGTATCCTAGCATAAATTTTCACAAAGTGCAAGGGAAAGGGGGATTTTGGAACGAAAAGGCGGATTCTTGTGGGGCTGGGAAAGGGTAGAAGGGATGGGGCGGGACTGGAAGCGCTGGAAAGGATGGAACAAATGTTTTGTTACGAAAGCGCCCTAAATTCTCAGGAAAAACCGAGATAAAAAGAGCAAAAAGCGGTGGAATACTACTTGCCTTTTTCCAGGAAAAGACGTATACTAGACCTATACTGTGGAGCAAAGTGGAGCAAATGGGAGCGCACAGCCTCGTTGGTGGAGGGAGTGAGTAGATGACCGGTACCTATCTGCATAATCTGGATGGCAAAGGTCGTCTCTTTGTCCCCGCCAACTTTCGGGAGGAATTGGGCACCTGCTTCTATGTGGCCGTAGGTGCCAACCGAGAACCGGATGGAACCTTGTATCAGTACCTCAACGTCTATCCCATGCCCGAATGGGACAGGCTCTGTGAGAAGCTGGCCGCTCTGCCCAGCAGTAAGGCTGCCATCTCGGACACCTTTTTCGCCAATGCGGCCAAGTGTGAGCCGGACAGCCAGAATCGCTTTATGATCCCCAAGAAGCTCCGGGATTACGCTGGCTTGGAGAAGGAGGTTGCCATTGTGGGCAACAACAAAAAAGCGAAGATTTGGAACGCAGAAGTGTGGAAGGCCAAGGACGAAGCCGCCCTCAGCGGCGATCGCGTGGCCGATATGATGGATTTGTTGGGGTTCTGATGATGAGTGAATTGACCCATTGCCCAGTCCTGTTGGAGGAATGTATCCAGGGCTTACACATCCGGCCGGATGGCGTCTATGTAGACGGCACCTTAGGCCGCGCCGGCCACAGCCGAGCGATCGCTAAACGCCTGACCACCGGACGGCTCATCGCCATCGACCGAGATCAGGCGGCGCTGGACGCCGCCCAAGAGCGGCTGGCGCCCTGGATGGAACGGGTGACCCTGGTGCATGGCAACTTTCGGGATATGCCGGAGCTGCTCCAGGGGCTGGATCTCTCTGAGGTGGACGGGATCCTGTTGGACTTGGGCGTGTCCTCCCCCCAACTGGATGACCCGAAACGGGGGTTTTCCTATCAGCACGATGCCCCCTTGGATATGCGCATGGATCAGACCCAGCCGCTGACGGCGGCAGTGGTGGTCAATACATGGTCGGAGGGTCAGCTCAAAGACGTGCTGCGCAAATACGGAGAAGAACGCTACGCCGGCTCTATCGCCGGCGCAATTGTCCGCAGACGCCAGGAGACGCCCATTGAGACTACCGGTCAGCTGGTGGACGTGATCCGCAGCGCCATGCCGGCCGCTGCCCTGCGGGAAAAGCAGCATCCGGCAAAGCGCACCTTCCAGGGCATCCGCATTGCCGTCAATGACGAGCTTGCCGCCGTGTCCGATGTGGTGGCCGGCGCCATCCCCCTGCTCAAGCCGGGCGGACGGCTGTGTGTCATCTCCTTCCACTCCCTGGAGGATCGCATCGTTAAGCAGCAGCTGGCCAAGGCGGCCAAGGGCTGCACCTGCCCGCCGGAGTTCCCCGTGTGCATCTGCGGCAAGAAGCCGCAGATTATCCTGAAACCCAGGAAGCCCATCCTGCCCAGTCAGGAGGAGCTGGAACGCAATCCCCGCGCCCGCAGCGCCAAGCTGCGTGTGGCGGAAAAGGTACCAAACTAGCCTGAGAATTTTGAAAAGGAGCGAGTCATTATGGCCAATGAGAAAAAACGGTATCAGCAAACAACCTATGGCAACGTGGCCTATGACTTGAACTATCAGCGCAATGTGGTTCCTGTCCCCGATGGCGGCGAGCCCTCCAGACAGCCCCAGCCCCGAAAGCATACCCGAACCGGAACCCGTCAGCGCCGCCGCGTGATGACCCGTCCCAAGGTGAAGCTCCGCCCCAGAGAGGCGGTCACTCCCACGGCGGTGGTGGGCTTTGCCTTGGCTGCTGTGATGGCCGTGCTGGTGCTGTTCAGCTATGTCAAACTCAACAACGTGTATGCAAGTACCGTTGCCCTTCAAAATCAGCTCACCACCCTTCAGACGGAGGAAAATACCCTGAAAGCGGAATATGAAGAAGTGTTCAATCAAGACGTGCTCAGCAAGGCGGTCAAAAAGGCTGGGAACCTGAAGCCGGTCACCAGTGATCAGATCGTCTATGTGGAGCTGTCCGACCCGGATAATATCGTTGTCTACGAACAGGAAGAAAAGAGCGGCGGCATCGCGGCGTTCTTCCAGAGTGTGCGGGACTTTTTTGATTTGGGGAAATCATAATCAAATGTCCATGGGCATACGGTTTTGTAGCAGTGCCATAAGAGAGAAACAGGGCGTAAGGAAAACCAGTGGATTTCTTACGCCCTTGTGCCATGAAAGCAGGTGAGAAAATGAGTAACGGCGAAAAGAGAAGAAAGCATGGGAAAGATAGAAATTACAAAATACTCAAGCGGATCCTCGTTCTGTTGGTCATGTTCGGCGTTGTCGTATTCTTGCCCATCGGCTGGAAGCTGTGGGATCTACAGGTCATCCAGCACGACACCTTAGAGCAGGAGGCCATCGAGCAGCAGACCAGTGAGCTGTCCATCAACGCCCAGCGTGGCACTATCTACGACAGCCAGGGCAATGTGTTGGCCATCAGCTCCACCGTCTATGATGTCATTCTCTCCCCCAAAGCCATCGTGGAAAAGCAGGAGGAGCTGGACGAGGCGCTGGCATCGGCCAAAAAGGCGGGCAAGAGCACCAAGGAGTATGATGTGAACGTGCAGGAATTGATTGCCAAAAACCTGGCAAACCTGTTGGATGGGGTCACGGAGGAGGATGTGGCGAAGAAGTGTACGGACAAAAAGAGCCAGTACAAAAAGATCGCCACCAAGATCGACACAGAGACGGAAGCCGCCGTGCGTAAGTTCATCTCTAAGCATGAGCTGGCTCGCTGTGTCTACCTGACGCCCAATACCAAGCGTTACTATCCCTACTCCAACCTGGCTGCCCAGGTCATTGGCTTTACCAATGACAACGGGGGCGCTTACGGGGTGGAAGCCCAGTATAATACAGAGCTGGCCGGCACCAATGGCCTGGTGGTCACCGCCACCAACGCCCGCGGCACCGACCTGATGAACTTCTTCCAGGATTACTATGACGCCAAGAACGGGGACAGCGTGAAACTGACCCTGGATGCCACCATTCAATCTTACTGTGAGAAGTATTTAAAGGAGGGCATCCAGTCCTATGACGTCCGAAAGGGCGGATTTATCATCGTCATGGACTGCAAGACCGGCGGCATCTTGGGCATGGCCAGCTCTCCGGACTATGACCTGAACGACTACAGCACCATCATTGACAAGACCCTTCTGAACAAGGTTAAGGGGGGCGAACTGAAGGAGAGCGAAGCCCTCAACGAGATGTGGCGGAACAAAGCCCTCAACGACACCTACGAACCTGGTTCCACCTTCAAATCGGTCGTGCTGGCCTCCGCCCTGGAGGCGGGGACGATCAGTACGAAGGACACCTTTTATTGCAGCGGCTCAGTGAAGATGGGCAAGTGGACCATCAAATGCTCCAACCGTGCCGGCCACGGCCAGCAGACCTTGGCGGAGGCGGTGGGACACTCCTGTAACCCAGCCTTCATCAAGATCGGCCAGTCCCTGGGCACGGAGAAGTTCTACTCCTACCTGAATGCCTTCGGCTTCACCGACAGCACCGGCATCGACCTGCCGGGGGAGGGGAACAGCGTGATCTGGGACGAAGGGAACTTCAACACCGTCAACCTGGCCACCGCTTCGTTTGGCCAGCGCTTTACCGTCACTCCGGTGCAGCTCATCACCGCTGTCAACGCCGTTGTCAACGGTGGATACCTATATACCCCTCATGTGGTGCAGTCCATCACCAACAAGGAGGGAAACACCGTGTATGAGGCGGACAATACCCCAGTGCGGCAGGTGATCAGCGAGAAAACCTCTGCCACCTGTGCCGAGATCTTAGAGGGGGTCGTCAGTAAGTACGGCGGCTCCAACGCCTATCAGGCCGGTTACCGCATTGGCGGCAAGACCGGCACCTCGGAGACATTGGTGAAGGATGAGTACATCACCTCCTTCATCGGTTTCGCTCCGGCCAATGATCCCCAAGTCATCGCCCTGGTGGGCTTCCAGGCGCCCAAGGTGAAGAACAAGGGCAGCGACTACACCACCACCGGCTACTATATCTCCGGCGGCAGCTTGGCTGCGCCCATCGCCGGCGAATTGATCGCTGACGTGCTGGATTACCTGGGCTTCGAGAAGGAGTACACCGCCAACGACCTGACTGGCGCCAGCGTCAGCGTCCCATCGTTGACCGGCTATAGCTCCAAGCAGGCTCAGGAGGCATTGAACAACAAGGATCTGACCTATCGCACCGTGGGCGGCGGCGACACCGTCACCGCTCAGATCCCCGCGGCGGGAACCACCATCCCCAGCGGCAGCAAGGTCATCCTCTACCTGGGCGAGACACCCCCCAAAGACAGCATCACCATGCCCGACCTGACGGGTATGACCCCAGACCAGGCCAAGGCTGCTTTGAACAACCTGAATCTCTATATGATGGCCACCGGCACGTCTGGCAACTATACCAGCAGCACCGTGGCCTACAAGCAGAGTGTGAAACGGGGCAAGAAAGTGGCGCGGGGCACTGTGGTGACCGTATCCTTTACCAACAAAACGGAGGCTGATAATGACCGTGGCGCGCTCCAACGGTAAACCCATCCCATTGACCGTGGTGACCGGCGGCGCAGGCAAAACCTGTGCGGCGCATTTGATGCGCAGCGTGCTGGAAGCAGGGTTAGGGAGACAATACGGGTTGATCACCACCCGACACGTCTATCTGAACGGACAGATTCGGCCGCCCCTGTCCTGGCTCCACTGGCGGGAACAGCTGAAGGAGACTTTGGCGGAAATGACGGAGAGTCATTGTGATGGGGTCATTCTGACCCTGCTGCCAGAGGCGCTGAACAGCGCCATGATGGACGGTCTGGAACTCCAATGCGTGGTCTTTACCGGCGGCGTGGGACGGATGCGGGAAAAAGAGCTGCACCGATCCTTGATTCGCTGGGGCGACCGCTGTATCTGCAACATAGATGACCCCGTCCTGCGCCAGGCGGTCAAGACCTGCGGCGGCGTCCGGATGACCTATGCCGAGCGGCGTGGGGAGGCGGATTTGAACGCCAGGAACCTGCGCCTGTGCGCCGATCGGATCGAATTTGAAGCCCTCACCGATCAGGACATCTGTCGGATGCGCCTGCCCATCCCCGGCGGGTTCGGCCTGTACAACGCCTTGGCGGCGTTGGCCTGCGGCTTGAGCGCAGGGCTTACCTTGCACACTATGGCGGACATTTTGCCCCACACGGTTGGCGTCGCCGGCCGGATGGAGCTGCTGCGCCTGCCCAATGACGTGGGGGTGCTCATCGACAGCGCCGCCACGCCGGAGCAGGTGGATAACCTGCTGCTGGCGGCCAATGGGCTGGGGGAGAAGCGGAAGATTCTGGTCTTAGGCGCTCCCGGCGACCGAGATCGCAGCCGCCGTCCCCAGCTGGGCGAGGCGGCGTCTCGGGCGGACGTGGTCATCTTGACCGCAGACGACCCCCGCACCGAGCCGGTGAAGGACATCTGCGCCCAGATTCGGGCGGGAATGTCCAAGCACGCGCACTTCCAGCCCGACCGCAAGGCGGCTATCCTCCAGGCGCTGGATCTGGCGCAGCCGGGAGATTTGGTGATCCTCAGCGGTCGAGGGGATAAACAAACTATGTGTACCCAATACGGGGTCATTCCCTTCCAGGAGCGGGAAATTGTGCTGAAATATGCTTCCCAGATGGGGAGTGAGAAAGAAAAAAGAGAGAAAGGACGCCTAGAGACGTCCGAAGGAGCAAAAGATGAGGTATTTGATTAGTTTCCTGGTGGCTTTTGCCGCCTCCGCCCTGATCGGGAGATTCCTGATCCCCTGGCTGCACGCCCTGAAGGCGGGGCAGTCCATCAAAGAGATCGGCCCAGTCTGGCACATGGCCAAGCAGGGGACGCCCACCATGGGGGGCATCATGTTCATCGCCGGTATTTTTATCGCCATCCTGGTCACCGGCTGGCAGGACTTTTCCCAGGGACGGTTCGGCGCCCTGTTTGTGTTCCTGTTTGCCCTGGTCTTTGGCGTCATCGGTTTTTTGGACGACTTTATGAAGGTCAAGTACCACAAGAATGAGGGTCTTACTGCGCCCCAGAAGTTCCTCCTCCAGCTGGCGGCAGCTATCGTGTTCACCGTCCTCCTGCGCTACACCGGCTACCTGACCCCCGACCTGTATATCCCCTTCTTCAACGTCAGCTTCCAGCTGCCTTGGGCGGTATACATGGTTTTTGCGGCCTTTGTCATCGTGGCCACCGTCAATGCGGTGAACCTGACCGATGGTGTGGATGGCCTGGCTACTGGCGTGACCCTGCCTGTGGCACTGTTTTTCTTGGCGGTCTCTCTCATGTGGAAGATCACCGACCTGAGCATTTTCGCCGCCGCCCTGGTGGGCGGCCTGTGCGCCTTTTTGATCTACAACTTCCACCCAGCCAAGGTCTTTATGGGCGATACCGGCTCCCTCTTTCTGGGAGGTACCGTGTGCGGCTTGGCCTTTGCCTTGGATATCCCCCTTATCATCGTCCTGGTGGGGATCATCTACCTGCTGGAGACTCTGTCCGACATCATCCAAGTGACTTATTTCAAACTGACCCACGGCAAGCGCATCTTCCGCATGGCGCCCCTCCATCACCATTTTGAGATGGGGGGCTGGAGCGAGGAGAAGCTCTTTACCGTGTTCACCTTGGTGACCTTGGTCTGCTGTGTCCTGGCCTACTTTGGCGTTATGGGCAAGTGAGCGGAACCTGCGTTACCCATCCTGACTAGGAAAGAAGGCGCATCCAAATGGCAAGAAAATCCTTCCGAGACTTGACCCGGGCACAGCAGCTGGCACGGGGTCCTATCGACTTGCCCTTTTTGATGCTCACCCTGCTGCTGCTGGCCATTGGCCTGCTCATGCTCCTCTCCGCCTCCTCCTATGCGGCTCTGTACGACCCAGCCGCCGGATATCAGGTGGAGGATGGCGTGGTGCAGATGGGGGATGCCCTGTACTATTTCAAGCACCAGCTCATTTACGCCGTCCTGGGTGTGCTCGTTCTCTGGCTGGTGTCGCGATTGGACTACCAGCGCTGGCGTGCCTGGGCGGTGCCCATCCTGTGTGCGGCAGTGGTGTTCCTAATCTTGGTGCTCACTCCCTTTGGCGTCAACGTCAACGGCGCCACCCGCTGGCTCAAGCTGCTGCTGGTGGTGGGACCCACCTATCAGCCCTCTGAGATCGCCAAGCTGGGGATCGTGCTGGTCTTTGCCGCCGGTATGTCTAAGCGGAAAAACCAGCCTCCGCGGCTCCGTCGGAAGGATCCGATCTGGAAGAATCAGCTGCGCAGCTTCCTCTATTGGAGCGACCTGGGAGAATTGCTCCCCTATGTGGGCATCCTGATCGTCATTGCCCTGCTCATGCTGAAGGAGCCGCATATGTCCGGCACCATCCTGGTGCTGGCTGCTGCCGCTGCCATCCTGTTCACCGCCGGTATCCGGTGGGGCTGGTTCGCTTTGGGCGGCGGGCTGATGGGGGTCGTTATGGCGCTCATCGTCTTTGTGGGCGGCTACAACAGCGACCGCATCAAGACCTGGCTGAACCCATGGTGGGATCCTGGTGATAAGGGCTATCAGATCGTCCAGTCCCTCTATGCTGTGGCCTCCGGTGGCCTCACCGGCCTGGGCTTTGGCCAGAGCCGGCAGAAATATCTGTACTTACCGGAAGAACAGAACGACTTCATCTTCGCCATCATCTGTGAGGAGCTGGGGTTCATCGGCGCAGCGCTCATCATCATCCTCTTTGCCCTGCTCATCATTCGGGGCTATTGGCTGGCGCTCCACGCCAGAGATCGGTTCGGCTCCCTGCTCATCGTGGGGATCACCACCCTGCTGGCCGTCCAGGTCTTTCTGAATATGGCTGTGGTGCTCAATGTCATTCCGGCTACGGGGATTGCACTGCCCTTCTTCAGCTACGGCGGCACTGCCTTGCTCATCCAGCTGGCAGAGATCGGGATCATATTATCAGTATCCCGACAGATCCCCGCACCGAAAAAAGGGTGAGCGGGGGAGAAAAAGAGACAAATCAGAACGAGGTGTTTTCCTATGAAAATCCTGTTTACCTGCGGCGGCACCGCCGGACACATCAACCCAGCCGTGGCGCTGGCCGGTATGTTTCGGGAACGGAACCGGGCAGACATCCTCTTTGTAGGGGCAGATGGCGGCATGGAACGGCAGCTGGTGCCCAGAGAGGGCTACCCCATCCGCACCGTCACCATCACCAGCTTCCTGCGGAAGCTCAACGGGGCGGGCATTAAGCATAACCTCAAGACTTTGCGCAACCTGAGCCGCTCCAAGCGCCAGGCCAAGGACATTCTGGATCAGTTCCAGCCCGACCTGGTGGTGGGTACCGGCGGCTACGCCTCCTTCCCTGTGGTGCGGGAGGCGGCACGGCGGGGCATTCCCACCGCCGTCCACGAGTCCAACGCCGAGCCTGGTCTGACCACCAAGATGCTGTCCAAGTATGTGGATATTGTCATGGTGGGCTTTGAGGAGAGCCGGAAGCACTATCCCCACCCAGAACGGGTGGTGGTCACCGGCACCCCTGTTCGAGGAGATTTCTTCCTCCAGACCAAGGTGGAAGCACGCCAAAAACTGGGATTCACCGATGACAAGCCGGTGGTGGTCACCAGCTGGGGCTCCTTGGGCGCCTTGGTGATGAACCAGCACATGGTGGACTTCGTGGCACGGGAGTGTCGGGAGGGACAACCCTTCCACCACATCTACGGCGTGGGACAGCGCTATTACAGTCGGGTGCTGGAAGCACTGAAGGAGCGGGGCATTGACCTGGCGGACTATCCCGATGTGGATGTGCGGGAGTATATCTATGATATGCCCGTGGTCATGGACGGGGCGGACGTGATGCTCAGCCGAGCGGGCGCTTCCACCATCTCCGAAATCACCGCCATCGCCTGCCCCAGCATCCTGGTGCCCTCTCCCAACGTGACCGCCAACCATCAGGAGAAGAACGCCCGTGTCCTCTCTGACCGAGGGGCGGCAGTGCTCATGCTGGAGCCGGACTGCACCGGAGATAAGCTCTATGAGCAGGTTCAGGCAATGTTGGCCGATCAGGCAGGCAGGGCCAAGATGAGCCAGGAGCTGAAAGCCATGGCTCATGTGGATGCCAACGAGCGCATCTATGAGACCCTCTGTGGTCTGATGAAAAAAGCGTAACTTTCACACAACGTCCCCTTCCTTCGCATAGGATGGCCTGAGAATCCAGACGAAGCGGAGGAATGGAACGTGAGTGCTTATCTCATTCAAGGCGGCAGCCCCCTGTTCGGGGAAGTGACCGTCCAGGGCGCAAAAAACAGCGTCCTCCCCATTCTGGCGGCCACCATCCTGACCGGCGCCGTCAGTGTCCTACATAACTGCCCCCAACTAACCGATGTAGACGCTTCCGTGGCCATTCTGCGCCACCTGGGCTGCGTGGTCGTGCAGGACGGGGAAACCATCACGGTGGATTCCAGCACCATGCACCGCTGGGATGTGCCCGATCAGCTCATGCGGGAGATGCGGTCTTCCGTGGTGTTCCTGGGGGCCATTCTGGGACGCATGGGGCAGGCGGAGCTATCCATGCCTGGGGGCTGTGAGCTAGGCCCCAGACCCATCGATCTGCACCTGGCGGCATTGACCGCCATGGGCGGACAGGTAAAATGTCAGGGCGGCAGTCTCCACTGCCGTGGACACCACCTTCGAGGACGGGAGATCGTCCTGTCTATCCCCAGCGTAGGAGCCACCGAGAATGCCATGCTGGCGGCCTGCTGCGCCGATGGCGTGACGGTGATCTCCAACGCCGCCCGGGAGCCGGAGATTGTGGACTTGGAAGCGTTCCTGTGCAGCGCCGGAGCGGACGTCTCTGGAGCGGGCAGCTCCACTGTGATCGTCCAAGGAAAACGTTCCCTGCACGATACCGAACACACCATCATCGCAGACCGCATCGTGGCAGCTACCTACCTGTCTGCCGTGGCGGCGGCTGGGGGAGAAGCAACCCTGACTGGGGTAGACCGGCGGGCGCTGCTGCCGGTGCTGGAAGTGTACCGGATGGCGGGATGCGAGGTGCATACTCGGCCGGACAGCATCACCATGACCTGTCCCCAACGGCTGAAAGCCGTCCGCCCCGTGCGCACGGCGCCCTATCCGGGGTTTCCCACCGATGCCCAACCGCCGGTACTGGCAGCCTTGTGCCGTGCCCAGGGAACCAGCGTGTTTGTAGAGACTATTTTTGAAAATCGCTTCCGGCACTGCGGCGAGCTGCTGCGGATGGGAGCGGATGTGCGGGTGGAAGGCCGAGTGGCGGTGGTCACCGGAGTCTCCCAGCTGAAAGGAGCGCCCGTCCATGCCCCTGACCTGCGGGGAGGCGCCGCTTTGGTGGTGGCCGCCCTGGGAGCGGAAGGGGAGAGCGTGATCACCGGTCTGCGTCATATCGATCGGGGTTATGCCGATCTGGCCGGAGATCTGACCTGTTTGGGGGCTCATTTGCAGCGAATCCCGCAACAACCATAGAAACAGATAGGAGGGATAGGATGGCAAGACCACGCAAGCGCAGAAGGCGCCGCAGTCGAGGCGGCGGACGCTTTCTGAGCCTGTATTTGGTGCTGGCAGTGGTGGTGACCGCCGTGGTAATCGGTGCTGGCTGCATTGTCTTTTTCAAGGTGAACCAGTTTGAGGTGGAGGGCAACCAACGGTACTCCACCGAGGAGATCGCCAAAGCCTCTGGAGTGAGCAAGGGAGATAACCTGTTTTTAGTGAACAAGACCGAGACGGCTCGGAAGCTGCTGGATGAGCTGGCCTATGTGCGCTCGGTGAACATCAAGCGCAAGCTGCCGGACACCCTGGTGATCACTGTGGCCGAGACGAACGCCGCCGCCGCCATCCAATCCGGAAAGGAGTGGTGGCTGGTCAACGAGGAGGGCAAGGTGCTGGACACCACCAAAAAACCAAAGGAATTTATCCAAATCACCGGCCTGGAGCTGGTGTCCCCAGAGGCGGGACAGAGCATGAAGGTCAAGAGCGAGGATAAACCCATGCGGGACAGCTTGCTCCGGCTGCTCAAGGCCATGAAGGGGCGGGAATTGCTGGAGGATGTGCGTAGTGTGGACTGCACAGACAGCAAGCTGCTGGTGATGGATTATCGGGGACAGCTGACGGTGAAAATACTGGCAGATGCCGACTTTGACTACCAGGTGAAGATGCTGGAAGCCGTGCTGGAAAAGTATGTAGATGTCAACTGGAGCAAGGACGACAAGGGGACGTTGGATATGACCTACGCTGACGGACACCCGCATCTGACGAAAAATAAAAAATCCTGACAACAGGAAGGAAATGTGGGAAAAATTGAACAGGAAATACTCCGGAACCTATTGACCTGTTCCCTGTTTCAGTTTACAATAATAAGGTACATTCATTTTGCGTGATTACTTCGTATGCGAAGAAAATATAGGGGGAAACAAATATGTCCTTTGGATTCGAAACTGAGCCCAACAGCGCAGTAAACATCAAAGTCGTCGGCGTCGGCGGCGGCGGCAACAACGTAGTCAACCGCATGGTGCTCTCCGGCACCAAGGGTGTGGATTTTGTGGCGGTCAACACGGACAAGCAGGCACTGGATGCCTCCAACGCCACCTTTAAGCTCCAGATCGGCGAGAAGCTGACCCACGGCAAGGGCGCAGGCGCAAAGCCCGATGTAGGCCGGAAGGCAGCCGAGGAAAACCGCAGTCAGCTGTCTAAGGCGCTGGAAAACACCGATATGGTCTTTGTCACCTGTGGTATGGGCGGCGGCACCGGTACCGGCGGCAGCCCCATCGTGGCAGACGTGGCTCGGGAGCTGGGCATCCTCACCGTGGGCGTGGTTACCAAGCCCTTCGCCTTTGAAGGCAAGGTGCGTATGCGCCAGGCCGAGGAAGGCATCACGGAGCTGAAGAACAAGGTGGATGCCCTGGTCATCATCCCCAACGAACGGTTAAAGATGGCCACCGACCAGAAGATCACCCTGGCCAACGCCTTCGAGATCGCAGATGACGTGCTCCGTCAGGCGGTGGAGTCTATCTCCGACCTGATTCAAAAGGTGGGCGTCATCAACCTGGACTTCGCTGATGTGACCTCCGTCATGAAGGATGCCGGTCTTGCCCACATGGGCGTAGGCCGTGCCGCAGGCGAGAACAAGGCCAAGGAAGCGGCCAAGCTGGCCGTCTCCTCCCCGTTGCTGGAGACTTCCATCAATGGCGCCAAGGGCGTGCTCATCAACATCACCAGCGGCAAGGACATCGGCCTGGACGAGGTGGATACCGCTGTCACCCTGGTGCAGCAGGCTGCTCATCCCGAAGCCAACATCATCTTCGGCAGCATCTTCGATGAGAACATGGAGGACGAGATGCGGGTCACCGTCATTGCCACCGGCTTTGACGATGCGGACGAGGAACCGGAAGTGCCCTCCTTCTCCCAGATCAGCAGCCAGGTCACTCAGCAGGAACCGGCTCCCGCACCTGTGCCCGAACCCACCCCTGCACCTGCCCCTCAGACGCCCCAGGAGAGCTTCTTTCAGGCGGTAGAGTTTGATCCGTTCAGCACTGCCACCCAGCAGAAGGCTGCTCCTGCGCCTGAGCAGCCCAAGGCAGCACCGGCCAAAAAGGATCCCTTTGACGATCTGATGGAAATGTTCAACCGCAGAAAGTAAGGTTGTTCAAGCTACATAGCCTATGAAAAGCAACGGGTCAGAATCTTAGGATTCTGACCCGTTTTTCGCCGTTTGGAAGGGGATACTTGCGTTTTTTACCACTTCCGTGTATCATTACTGATATGGCGGTCAAAGTGCCCTGCACCATGCCGGAGTTTTTGGGCGTGTCCGGCGTGGGTGAGGTAAAAGCGGAGAAATATGGGGAAGCGTTTTTGAAGGCCATTGCCCTGTATCAAGAGAAACAACAGCGCTGATCTGTATTTTCATGCAAAGACAAGCGGACATTTCGAAAGAAATGTCCGCTTGCCTTTTGCTTGTCAACGTGTTAAGGAGTTTGTTCGATCTATCTAGGAGAGATGTTTGAAAAAGTAGGAGTTGTTTTTATGAGGAGAATCAAAATGGGTTGGCAATGGTTTGTGTGAGGCTTGGATCAGATCTGAAGGGCAGCTTCCAGGGCGTCATGGGTGGCCAGGACGGCGTTGCCGGGCGCCTTGGCAGCTTCGCCAATGACAAAGACCTGGGGAGCGACCTTCTCGGCGGTTTCCTTCAGCACGGCGTTGGAACGGGAACCCATGGCCAGAACCACATTGTCATACCCACGGAGGGAACCGGCAGTGCCATCAGCCAGGGTGTAGTCCACGCCATCGGGATAGAACTGGCTGACCTTGGCGCTGGGCCGCAGGAGGACATGGTGTTCTTCAAAGTTCGCGAACATATAACGACGGTTTTCAGGGGTGACGTCAGCGGCGATAACGTCCTTCATCTCAATCACAGCAGCCTCGTGGCCCCGTTCTGCCAGGTATTCGGCAGCTTCGCAGCCCACCATGCCGCCGCCGACCACCAGAACCTTCTGTCCCATGGGCGCCTTGCCTTCCAGCATATCCTGAGCGGTGATGTAGCCGCAGGTATCCAGGCCGGGGATGGGCAGGATGAGGGGGGTGGAGCCGGTGGCCAGGATGATGGCATCGGGATGCAGGGAAGTGAGGAGGGCTTCATCTGCTTCCACGTTGCAGCGCAGATCCACGCCGGCCTTCTCGCATTTGACGATGAAGGAGCGGATGACTTCGGTGATCTGACCCTTGCCGGTGGGGTAAGCGGCGATGCGGAAGTTGCCGCCCAGTTCCGGGTGCTTCTCCAGCAGGGTGACCTGGTGCCCACGCAGGGCGCAGATCCAAGCGGCGTACAGACCGCCGGGGCCACCGCCGACCACGACCACATTCTTGGACACTTCGGCGGGCGTCAGGTCAGATTCACGGCCAACGCAGGGGTTTACGGCGCAGGAGATGGGACGGCCGGCGAACATATTAGGCACGCAGCCCAGCAGGCAGCCGATGCAGGGAGCCAGAGTCTCCAGGTTGCCGGTTCTTGCCTTGGCGGGCAGTTCGGGGTCAGCGATGCTCTGACGGCCGAAGGCGATCAGGTCGGCACGACCCTGCTTGACCAGCAGTTCTGCGTACTGAGGTTCGGTAAAACGACCCACAGCAATGACGGGGACGGAGACAGCCTGCTTGATCTCAGTGACCAGGTTGGCGTTGAAGCCGCCGTGGGTGATGCCAGGCGCCCACATAAACTCGTCATGGAGGTGGACAGCACGGGTCACATGGAGGGCGTCTACGCCGCATTCCTGTTCCAGGTAAGCGGCCACAGCAGCTGCGTCCTGAACGGTCTGGCCGCCTTCCACTTCATCGCTGGCGTTGATACGACAGAGGATGGGCAGGTTGCCGCCAGTCTTCCGACGGATGTTTTCGATGATGAGGCGGGGCAGACGCATCCGGTTTTCAAAGCAGCCGCCGAACTCATCGGTGCGGTTGTTGGTACGCTGGGAGATGAAGGTGCTCACCAGGTAACCGTGGGCGCAGTGGACTTCAACCATGTCGATGCCAGCCTGCTGGGCACGGCGAGCGGCGTCGCCGTAGCACTCGATCAGGCGGTACACTTCCTCGGTAGGCATGGCCACGGGGATCTCACGACCGACCGCAGCGGGCATGGCGCTGGCTGCCTTCAGGGGGTAGCCGGTGAGGGCGGAGTTGCCCTCGGGGCCAGCGTGCTGGAGCTGGATGGAGACCTTGGCGCCGTAGGCGTGACATGCGTCTGCCACTCGGCGGAAGCTGTCAACGGTGTCGTCAGAGAACAGGCAGGGCTTGCGGGGGCCGCCCTTGGCTTCCTTGTAGACGACGGTGGATTCGATGGTGATCAGGCCGAAACCGCCCTTGGCACGTGCCTGGTAGTAGGACAGAGAACGGTCGCTGAGGGTGCCATCGGTGTTGGCGAAGTTGTTGCCCATGGGAGGCACGACGAAACGGTTGGGGACGGTCACAGTGCCGATCTGCACCGGGGAAAACATAGTCGGAAACTTCATATCTTAACTCCTCCTCTTTGGTATCTTCGGTAATTTCAGACGTTACAGGCGGGAACTCAGGAGAAGAACTTCTCCAGGACTTCCTGCGCAGGCATATCCTTGCCGGTGTACAGCTTGAACGCTGCCACACCCTGCCACAGCAGCATACCGATGCCGCCTACGGCGATCTTGCAGCCGGCTGCCTTGGCTTCCTGGATCATGCGGGTCTCTCTGGGGTTGTAGACGGTGTCGGCAACCACCAGGTCAGGACGGAACAGGGAGGGGTCGATGAGGCTCTGGTCTTCCAGGGGCTTCATGCCCACCTTGGTGGCGTTGACCAGGATGTCACAATGGTTGACCGCTTCTGCCAGGGCTTCCTTGTCCTGGAGGGGCTGGATGGTGACTTTGCAGTTGGGCACCGCTTCTGCCAGCTTCTGGACGGTCAGTTCGCCGTTGGAGTAGAAGTCATAGCCGGTACGGTTGAAGATGGCGATCTCAGCGGCGCCGTCCAGAGCGGTCTGCATACAGATGGCGGTTGCTGCGCCGCCTGCGCCCATGACCACCAGTTTCTTGCCCTTGACTTCCACGCCATGCTCATGCAGGTTGCGGACGAAGCCCATACCATCGGTGTTGTGGCCGGTCAGCTTGCCGTTCTCGTCCACGGTGACGGTGTTGCAGGCGCCGATGAGTTTGGCTGCGGGGGACAGCTCGTCCACCAGGTGGGAGACAGCGGTCTTGTCCGGCATGGTCACGTTGAAGCCGCCTACGCCCAGGGTCTTGAGGGCTTCTACGCCTGCTTCCACCTGCTCCAGGGGAATGTCAAAGGCCAGGTAAGCGGCGTCAATGCCCAGGCGTTCGAAGGTGTAGTTGTACATAGCGGGGGAGCCGGAGTGGCCAACGGGGGAGCCGATCAGGCAAAAGAGCTTCGTGTGTCCAGAGATTCTGCTTTCCATATTGTAATACCTCCAAAAAAGTCGTAGATCAAATTTAAGGGTTCGGTGTGTGGCGCTTACTGTTCCACTACTTCAGGCCAAGCCTGTTCCAGAACAGCGCGGGTTGCGTTGAAGTTTGCCTTGGCGGCTTCTGCCACGCCGGCGCTCAGGATCTCATCGCTGATGACTTCCACGCCCATGACAGCGGGTTCGATGCCCTTTTCGCGGATCATCTTCACAAAGCCGGCGGTGTCGCCGTGGCCGGTGCCGGGCATCATGCGGTCATGCATGGACTCGTCCCGGAGGACGGGAGCGGCATAGGGGTGTGCCTGAACATCGTTGATCTGGACGGCGACTACCTTATCAGCGGGGACGTCAGCCAGAACGGAGGGGTCATAGCTCTGGTTGGCACGGATCCAGTGCCAGGAGTCCAGGATGAGCTTTGCGTTGTCGCAGCCGGATTCCTTGACCACAGCCCAAGCCTTCTTCACATCGGGCAGACCGCTGTAGGGCATGGGTTCCACGCCGATGGTGTACTTGCCTGCACGGTGGCACAGTTCACGCAGCTTCTGAGCGGTGTGTTCGACAGAGTAGTTCTCCATCAGGCCGCAGTTGATGTGGTTGACGCCGAACAGATGGCACATATGGAAGCACATCTGTTCCTTGTACTTCTGCTCGTAGGAGCGGTGGTCATCTGCCCACTGGACGATGTATTCCACTTCGGTGACCTTCATATCGTACTTTTCCAGGATGGCCAGGATGTCCGCATCGAACAGACCTTCGTTCAGGGCGTCCACATAGGTTTCCGCACGGAGACCGATGCCTTCAAAACCGGCGGCCTTTGCTGCTGCAACACGTTCTTCAAAGGTGCACTGATCGCCCAGGGTCCAGGAGCTGACGGTGATGGGATATTTCTGAGACATAGTAGTTTCCTCCTTGTGTTTCTATCAATGGTTGACCTGCTGCAATACTGCTTCGCAGACTTCTTCGATGTTCAAGTCCGAGGTGTCCACGGTCACATCGGCCGCAGCCTCGTATTTGGGTCGGCGCTGCTCCATCAGTTCGGAGATGCCTTCTACGCTTTTGCGGTTCTGGAGCAGAGGGCGGTCATCGCTGTCCTTGACTCGCTCCAGGATGACTTCGGGACGGGCGGTGAGCAGGACGATGGTGCCGCAGGCTCTCATAGCCGCTACGTTTTCCTCCCGCATGGGCACGCCGCCGCCGCAGGAGATGATACGGGGTTCCCCCTGGGCACAGCCCTGGAGCAGGGCTGTTTCACAGGTACGGAAGTAGGGCTCGCCCTTCTGGGCGAAAATTTCGGGGATGGTCATGCCCTCGTTTTCCGAGATGCACTGATCCATTTCAACGACCGCACGGCCGAGCTTCTGTCCCAGGGCGGCGGAGACAGAGGATTTGCCCGCACCCATGAAGCCAATGAGAAAGAGGTTGTTCGTTGTTTTCATCCGTTATGCCTCCGCTCTTTCAGCAGCTGCCCGCTCCCGCTTCTGGCAGACGTTCAGGTACAGAGCCAGCAGGATGCCCACCAGGGTGACTGCCATATTGAACAGCAGAACCAGACGGGGGCCGTTGGTGCCGCCCACACGGGTCAGGACGCCGGCCACGCTGATGACCAGGTAGTTGGCCACGCTGGAGGCGATCATGACGATGGAGGTGATGACGCCGCGGTTCTTGGGGAACATCTCGTTGGCGACTGCGGCGACCAGCTGGAGCACGCCGCCTGCTGCGAAGAAGCCCAGGAGGAAGCCGCCGGCCAGGCAGATGAACGGGGTCTGTACGAAGTAGATGACGCCCAGGGTGATAAAGGCGATGCAGGGATAGACGATGAGGATCTTAGCCGGTTCTACCTTGCGGCTGAGCAGTGCAGCGCTGACGAACAGGGCGCAGACGATGCCCACGGAGTAGAAGGACTGAATCATAGCAGGATCCTGTAAGCCGTACAGCTTGCCCAGCTCCTGGTTGCAGTTCATCCACAGCATGAAGGTGGTGGAGGTGGTGAAGCCCAGGCAGATCAGGATGATAGCGGGGGCGGTGAAGTGCATCTTTTCCTTGGGCTTGTCGGCGCTCTTGACCACTCGTTCAAAAGGCGGGAAGGGCAGGAAGCAGAGGAAGATGCCGTCTACGATGATGATGATCGCAGTGGCGATGAAGATGGTGTGGAAGGGCAGGTTCCGTGCGGCCACAAAGCCGATGGCAAAGGGGAGCAGGAACTGTGCGATGGAGATGGCCAGCTTGGTGAAGATGTTGGCGATGGTGCCCTTTTCCTTGAAGATCTCCATGCAGGAGGGGGTGATGCTAGTGTCCAGGAAGGAGTTTGCCATACCGCTGATGACGGCCAGGACGTAACCGATATACATATTCGGTGCAAAAGTGATGGCCAGCAGGAAGATGGCGTAGAGGACGCAGCCGATCAGAGCGGACAGGCGGCGGCCGAGACGGTCGGACAGAGGACCTGCGATGGGGAAGGCCACCAGACGGCCCAGGCCGATGGCGGCGATGACGGCCACGACGCTGGATACGTCAAAGCTGCCGTCTGCCAGCTTGCTGGCGCCCCACAGGGCGGCGAAGTCCTGCTTGTACTGCCCCATGATGGTTGCTGCGATGCCCAGGACAAAGTAGGTGATGTACAGGGCTAAGGCAGTGGGATAGTATCTTCTGGAATCTGTCTTTGTCATGTCTTGTTCATCCTTTCTCTCTTTCGTTGGTGGTTAATCGTAAAGCAGTGCTTGAATCTCATCAATGGGCATCTCCAGATCCTTGCTGTACAGCCGGAACGCTTCCGCACCCTGGCACAGCAGCATCCCCAGCCCGCCGCAGGTCTTGCAGCCAGCGGCTTTGGCTTCTCGGAGCATTTTCGTTTCGGTGGGGGAGTAGACCACATCGGTGACGATCAGATCAGGCCGGAACCAGCTGGGGTCTTTGATGTTGCTCATGTCCTCCATGGGGGGCATCCCCACCATGTTGGCGTTGGAGAGGATGTCGCAGTGATCCACTGCCTCATGCAGGGCGTCCTGGTCGGCCAGGTCGTGGAGGGAGAGGACACAGTTGGGGGCGACCTTGTGGATGGCCTCCATCCGTTCTTCAATGCTGGGCCAGAACTTATCCTTCCGATTGAAGATGGCCAGCTCCGCCGCACCTTCCAGCGCCACCTGTACGGCGATGGAGGAACCAACGCCGCCACAGCCGATCAAGGTGATCTTCTTGCCGGCCACTTCGATGCCGTTCCGGCGGAGGTTCTGGGTGTAGCCGCAGCCGTCGGTGTTGTATCCCACCAAGACGCCGTCCTCATTGACGATGGTGTTCACGGCCTGAATGGTCTCTGCCGCCGGGGTCAGGCGATCTAAGTAAGGGACGACCGTGGTCTTAAAGGGCATCGTCACGTTGGCGCCCCGCATATGCAGGGTGCGGATGGCTTTTACGGACTGCTCCACCTGATCGGCGGCCACATCAAAGGCCAGATAGGCGCAGTCCATATGGAACTTCCGAAAACAGTAGTTATACATGGCAGGGGACTTGGAGTGTGCGACCGGCGATCCAATCAGTCCCAGCAGGGTGGTGGTTCCTGACAGCTGCATATGCGTTTCCTCCTCTTGCCGTCCAGCGGCGGCATTTTTTCGTATTGGTTGGGGCGGCGGTACAGGCGTCCGTGCTGCTTGCCTGGCGGCTGCCGCCCTCGGCTGACCCTACTGTACCCCATTGTGAGGAAAATAACAAATCAATAAAATTTGATAAAATGATAGTTTTTTTCTATCAGTTATAGTATAATCATACCAAAGAAAGGGGGCGTATTTTGCGTGAATTTATCACACCTGCGTTACTTCGTAGAGCTGGCTCACGTCCAGCATTACACCCGCACTGCCGAGCGGCTATGCATCACTCAGCCCAGCCTCAGCCACGCCATCTCCCAGCTGGAGGGGGAACTGGGGGTGCCGCTGTTTGAGAAGAACGGGCGGAGTATCTCCCTGACCCAGTATGGAGAACAGTTCCTAGCCTGTGCCCAGGAAACCCTGTCCATTTTGGATGAGGGGGTGGAATCCCTCCAGCGGGTCAGCCGTGGGGAGGGGCTGATCCGGCTGGGATTGCTGCGGACGTTGGGGGTAGATTATGTGCCCAAATTGGCAGCTCGATTCCTGGCAGAGAACCCGGGAAAGGACATTCGATTCGCCTTTCACACCGGTGTGACCAGCCATCTTTTGGATGAACTGGCAGAGAAAAAGGTTGATTTGGTTTTTTCATCCAAACCGCCAGTGGAAATGGGCTTAACTGCCATTGCAGTAGAGCAGCAGGATCTGGTGCTCATCGTGCCCAAAAACCATCCTTTGGCAAAGAACCACTCGGTGGATCTGACGGAAACCCTGCCTTATCCCCAGGTCTACTTCTCAGAAGGCTCCGGAATGCGGGGCGTGGTGGAGGAATTGTTCTCTAAAATTGACGGCAAACCCGTCATCGCCTACGAGACGGAGGAAGATCAGGTGGTGGCCGGTTTGGTTGCTGCCGGATTTGGTATCGCCGTGGTACCCTATATGGATATGCTGCTGCGGTTGGATGTGAAGATCATCCAGATCGCCCATCCGTTGTGGGAGCGCAGCTTCTACCTGGTCAGTGATGACCGAGCCTATCAGCCGCCGGCGGTGCAGAAATTCCGGCAGTTTGTACTCAACGGAGGGACACTGTGAAATTGCACAAATTTCGGCATCGAAATTGGAACAGATAGACAAAACCAATCAATCTATCGAAAAAAACAATCGGATTTTCAGGCGTCCTTGCATAAAAAACAGGCACAAGTTGGGTACTTGTGCCTGTTTTTTGGGTGTTTGGGCGGATTTGGGGGGGATTTTGCCCTTCTGTCAAGTTGCTGAGGCGGAATCGGCGTTCTGTGCCTGTCCTGCCAGCCGTTTGGACGGTCGGAAAACCAACAGAGCGATGCCGATGAGCAAGGCGGTTGTGGCTAGACTAATCGGATAGACGTACAGGATGGTGGAAAAGGTGCGCTTGACGGGGAACACGAAGGAAATCCAGAGGATGCGTATTCCGCAAACGCCGAAGATGACCAGCAAGGCGGGCGCCAAGGAAATGCCAAATCCGCGAAGGTAGCCAGACATAACCTCGTAGAGCATACTAAAGACGTAGGCAGTAAAGACGATGAGCAGTCGAGAATAGCCGATGTCGATGACCTGGGGGTCTGGGTTGAACAGCGCCAGAACGAATTTTCCGGCAAAGAGAATGATAAAAATGGCGGACGCAGTGGCAATGGCATCCTCTAAGATGCACAGGCCGAGAATTTTTCGGCAGCGCTTGACCTGCCCTGCACCATAATTCTGTCCCACAAAGGTGGCGCAAGCCTGGCTGAAGGAGTTCATGACGTAATAGGCGATAATCTCGATGTTCAGCGCAGCGCTGGAAGCGGCCATGACGATGGTGCCCAAGCTGTTGATGGCGGACTGGATGACGATGTTGGAGATGGCAAAGACTGCGCTCTGGATGCCGGCGGGCAAGCCAATGCGCATGATCTGGCGGAAGCTGCCCCAGTGAATGGTCAGCAGCTGCGGTTCCACATGGATGTACTGGTCGCTTTTCCGCAGTTTCCGGTATAAAAGGATGGAGCTGACTACATTAGATAGCACCGTGGCGATGGCTACGCCATTGACAGTCATATGGAACCCAATGACGAACAGCAGGTTCAGCAGCACATTCAGGACACCGGAGGCGGCCAGGGCGATGAGCGGTACCTTAGTCTCGCCGATGCTGCGGAAGATAGCGGCTTCAAAGTTGTAGAGCAAGATGGCGGGCATACCCAAGAAATAGATGCGCAGGTAGAGCAGGGAGAGGGGGTAGACGTCCTCTGGCACCTGAAGCAGGTTCAGCAGGCTGCCGGCGATCAGCTCGCCGATGATGGCTACGATGACCCCTCCTATCACCGCCATGACCATGGAGGTGTGAACGGCGTTTTGTGCGCTTTTTCTGTCGTTGTTGCCAATGGCGTTGGCGATGACTACGGTGGCGCCCAGAGCGATGCCGATGAAAAGCCCCAAGATCAGGTTGATAATCGGCCCGTTGGCGCCTACGGCGGCTACGGCGGCGGTGCGGCTGCCGCTGGCAAAGTTGCCCACTACGGCTACGTCCGCAGCATTAAACAGCTGCCCTAACGCCGCTGTGGCGGCGACTGGCAGGGCAAACCGGAGGAGTTTGTCCCAAATAGAGCCGTGGAGCATATCCAGCTTGGCGGTTCCTTGTTCCATAGCGTTCACGTTCCTTACCTTGATATAATAGAATGGTATCTTCTGTTCCAGCACAGTTAGAAAGCGTGGAGAGAAGGATAGTAACTCTATTATAACGATTCGCCGGAGTTTGTACAGGGAAATTTTCCCCCAGTCTGAGGAAAAGGGAGAAACACCCCTCCGTCGGGTGCGGCGGAGGGGTGTCCCCATGAATGATAGGCGGGTGAAAATGGAAAAGATAAAACAATCCAATTCACCAGAGAGGGATGCGATCAGATGATCTCTTTGTTGGTACGCATGGTGTCAATGATTTCCTGGGTGAAGCCGTATTCCTTCAGGACTTCATCGGTGTGCTGGCCGATGCCGCCCAGGGAGACAGTCTCACGCTGTTCGTAGCTCTTGAAGTGGAGGGGAGGACGAACGACGGCGTTGGTGACGCCATTGCCCCAGGTGACTTCCTGGAGGTAGTCGTTGGCCCAGGCTTGTTCGTCCTTGGGCACGTCCTCAAAGTGGTTCAGGCGGGAGTAGACCAGGTCGGCCTTGCGGAAGATGTCCTCCCATTCGTAAGAGGTCTTTTCCTTCATCTTGGCACGCACCTTCATGGTCAGGTCATAGATGTAGTCGCTGTCCGCCAGGGTTTTTTCATTCTGACAGCGGGGGTCGTCGATTTCTTCTTCCATGCCCAGGGCTTTGCAGTAGCGGGAGAAGTTCTTCTCATAGCCGATGCCCACCAACGCCAGCCATTCGCCGTCCTTGCACACATAGTCATAGACCATGGGGCTGCCGGGACGGTCTACGTCCTCGGGGAAGTGGTGGTTGTAAGGGGGCTGTGCGCACATGATGGACTGTGCGTTGACCCACATACTGGTGCCAAAGAGAGAGTTGGTGACCAGGGTGCCCTTGCCGGTGACGTCACGACCCCGCAGGGCGGTGACCATACCAGCGAAGATGAGCAGACCGGTGACCATGTCGCCATAGCCGCCGGAGGCACGGACGGGGAAGGTACCTTCCTCCACCCAACCCACACGGGCGCCGACCCGAGACCAGAAGGAGGCGATGTCGAAGCCGGGGGCTTCGGCGTCGGGGCCGCGGTGACCGTAGCCGGTGAAGTGGAAGTAGATGAGCTTGGGGAACTTTTTTTTCAGGGTGTCGTAGTCCAGCCCCATCTTGGCCAGACCCTTCATGCGCACGCTGGTGCAGAACACATCGGTGTTCTCCAGCAGCTTCATAAACACTGCTCTGCCGCCTTCGGTTTTCAGATCCAGGCTGATCAGGCGCTTGCCGTTGTTCTGGATGGTAAAGACGGGGCAGGAGAAATCATCAATGGTCAGGTTGACGTTCAACCCAGAGTAACGCCAGGGGTCGCCACCGGCAGTCTCAATCTTGATCACGTCCGCGCCATACTCTGCCATCAGCCGGCAGGCAGAGGGAACCGCTACATGAGTGCCCAGTTCCAGCACTTTAATTCCTTTCAGAGGTGCGTCCATATTGTTCTCCTTTGTATTGGTTTGGATTTTATCTCATTTATAGAGGGACAAGTTTCCTTGACATAGGGGCCGCCCAGGGGGCACAAGTGAGTGAATGACCATGGGGTGGAAGGATGTAACCCCTGAGCGGGCCTTGATCTGCTTTCATGATAGCATTGGAAGGGGGGAGTGTCATCGGAACAAAATACTTAAATATCGAAAATAAACTGAAAATCATCCAAGTTTTCCGCAAAAATATTCACACTCCTTGCGATTCCATCTGGCAACCTTCCCCCACATCGCTCCTGTGAAATGCTGCATTTTTCACCAGTGACATCGTAGAAAATGACTAAAATACACAAAACAGGCGTTCGATAAACAATCGAACGCCTGTTTCCACTATGCCTTGGCCAGCAGTGTTTTGAATGCTTCGTTGAGCCCCTCCAGGGTCAGCTGATACATCCCGCCGAACAGGTCGGAGATGGCGTCATAGCTGGTCGTCCAGAACTTGCCGCCGGAGGGACGCCCTTCCGGATTGACCCAGACCAGATGGGGATAGCGATCCTTGAACCGCTTCAGCCACTGAATCCCTGGCGTCTTGTTGACGCCGTAACGGCTGAATGAGAAGTAGGAGGTGCGTAACAGTTCATCTGGGTTCATCTGGGCGTCACCTACGAACATGAGCCGGTAGTCTGATGTCAGCTGACGCAAGACCTGTTCGGTGGCGATGGCGCTTTGATCCTGACAGCGAGGGTCGGTGTAGAGCTGGTCATAGACACAGTTGTGGAAGTAGAAAAGTTTGAAATCCTTCCAGTGGTTGGCCTGATTGGCCGCATGGAACAGAGTGGAGCAGAGACGGCCGTAGTGGTACATGGAGCCGCCGCTGTCCATGAGCAGAGCCAGCTTGATGGTGTTTTTTCGGGGCTTTTCGTAGACCACCCGCAGACAGCCGCCGTTCTGGCAGGTGGCGTGGATGGTCTTGTCCAGGGCGAATTCCGTTTCCGGCACATCCTCTCGACCAGAGTACTGCCGCAGGCGCCGGAAGGCGACCTGCATCTGCCGCAAGTCCAGCACCTGATCCTCTCGGAAATCTCGGAATTCCCGTCGCTGAGCCACGGAGAAGGCACGGCGGAACCGGCCTTCTCCCCCCACCCGCACGCCTTTGGGACTGTACCCATTGCGTCCGAAGGGGGAGACGCCGCTGGTGCCCACATAGAAATTGCCTCGGTTGTGCTCCTCCTTCTGGGTGCGCAGCCGTTCTCGGAACATCTGGGAGACTTCGTTGTTGGAGTAGGCATCGTTTGCTTCCGCCAATTTGAAGTTGTAAACGCCGTTGTCCTGCACTTCCGGATGCGCCAGCCACTCCATGAACGCCTCCGGCACCGATTCCAACAGGTCGATGTCTCCGAAGTAGTCCAGAAAGCCCCGATCCAGCTTGTCCAGGTCGCTCTCGCTCTTGGCCAAGGTCAGGCGGCACAGCTCGTAAAAGCCCAGCAGGCTGTTCCGGTGCAGACCCGCCTCCAGCCCTCGGAGCAGGGTCTGCCATTCAGGCAGGGAGAGGTTCAGGCCATACGCCTGCCGCAGCAAATAGAAGAATTCAGTGAACATTCTGTCGCCCCTTCCAGTATTGCTGTACCTTTGCCCAGTCCCCCTCCAGCTTCAGCAGCGTCCCCAGATAAGGCAGCCCATCCGGCTCTGCCCCAGTCAGAGCCAGGGCGTGGAGCCAATCCAGCAGCTCGGAGGTACCGGGCTTCTTTTGCAGTGTGGTCAGGGAGCGGATCCAGTAGAATACCTCCAACGCTCGGTCGAACCGTTCCGGCGGCAGCGCATCCAGTCCGGTGTGGACGGAGAGGATGGCACGCATTTCGTCTTTCTCCGGAAAGGGGATGACATAGAACAGACAGCGCCGGAGAAAGGCGACGGGCAGTTCCTTTTCTCCGTTGGAGGTCAGGAGCACCAAGGGGGGATGCCGAGCCTGGATGACCGCTCCCGTCTCGGCAATCTGGAATTGTCCCCGTTCCAACTCCCACAGTAAGTCGCCGGGGAAGTCCAAATCCGCCTTGTCGATGCCGTCGATGAGCAGCACCACCGGTTCGTGGGACACAAACGCCTGTCCCAGCTGCCCCAGGTGCAGATAGGCGGTCAGATCCTTGGGACGGGGACGGCCAGGGACGGCCGCACGCAGCAGTTGACTGTCGTACAGCCGCCGTACCCCGTCATATTGGTATAGACCTTGGTTGGCCTTGGCGTCCGATTTCAGGTTCCACACCAGCAGCGGCCGTTGGAGCGCTTGAGCAGCAGCCTGCGCCAGACCGGTCTTTCCCGTGCCCGGTTCGCCTCGGAGGAGGAGAGGCTTGTTCAGGGTCAGCGCTGCTTCCACGGCGTATTGCAGCTCCGGCCGGATGAGGTAGCCGTTCACATGGTTCCAATCCCCCATGGTCGTTCTCCTTTCCCTGTGGTCAGCCGATGCAGCGGTCATCAATGCGGAAGGTCAGCGCCAGCGCCAGCAGACTCAGGATGCCTGCGATCCAGTAAGAGAGTGTGTAACTGCCGGTGGCGGTCTGGATCACACCGATGAGGGCATAACCGGCAGAGCGCAGGGCGCAGACCACCATGTAGACCAGCCCGAAGGCACGGGCGTAGCCGTAGCGGCCAAAGACGGTGGCGGTGAAGGAGCCAACGTAGTTGGAGGAGACGCCTAGGATGGAGCCAACGATAAAGGCGCCGAACAGGGGCACCGCCGGCCCCTCGATCAGATGTCCCGCAGCCACGGCGAAGGCGGCGCCGGCGATGGCGTGCATGAGGCACATCCAAACGGTGGCCTTTTTCACACCCACCTTCTGATCCAGCAATCCCCACAGGTAGCTGCCCACACCGCCCAGGATAGAAGCGACAGAATAGATGGCGGTGGAGGTAGAGGCGGAGAAGCCGCAGGCGATCATATTGGGGATGAACTGGACGATGAGGACGGTGATGGCCATCTGTAGCAGTCCGTTGACCACCCCGATCTGCCACATCTGCTTGGTCTTGAGCAGCTGGGCGGTGGTCAGGTGGTGGCTCTTTTCGTATGCCACTGCCTTTTCATGCAGCGCCTTGAATTCCTCCAAGGTGTGGGTCCAGTCGTTGTCCGGCGCACAGCCATGCTCTTCCGGATCACTCTTGACCAAGAAGATGCACACCAGTAGCATGACCAGCAGGCACGCACCCACCGTCTGATAGGCGATGCGCAGGTTGAACCGATGCATGACCCAGGAGAAGGTGGGGAGCATGAGGACGGGAGAGGCTTGGAAGCCGATGGTGGCCCAGCCCATGGCCAGACCCTTTTTCCGAGGAAACCAGTTGGAGAGAATGGCGGTGCCGCCCACGAAACCGAAGCCGTTGCCGAAGATATTGACCAGGATGAGGATGAGGACGTACTGCCACAGCTGGGTCACTGCACCCCAGACCATACAGCACAGAGCCACAATGGCCAGACTGATGCAGTAAACGATCTTGACCCCGTATCTGCACACACTGTTGCTGAGGACAACGCAGCCAACGATGGAGATCAGCCCTGCCACGGTGGAGTAACTCAGCAGTACCCCGCTCTGCCAGCCACGCAGCTGGGCGAAGGCGGAGACGGTGATGTTCATGCCGTCTACGATCAGGTTGCCGGCGAACATGAAGGAGAAGAATGCGAAGAGGATGGTGAACCAGCCCCAGGCGCCGAAATTGCTCCGAGTCGTCTGGAATTGAGAGGAGCGTACTTGTTCTTTCATAGGTTTTGTTCCTTCTCGTATCGGAGTAGAGGATGATAAGGTGGGGGAAAAACCGGAGAGGTTGCCCTCTCCGGTTTTCCCTTGGGACAGGGGGAATCCTGTCCGCTTCCGTACAGAGGTCACTTCAGGCATTGTGGCCCACTTCTGTACGGCACATCCATTCAGTTGTGTTTCGTTGTGTGGCAGACTTACTGCTGAGTGGATTTTGCTTTGACCTGCTTGTTGACCGCGCCGCAGCAGACGAGCATCAGGACGGTGCTGATGGCCAGACCGAAGATGCACAGGTTCCAGTCAGCCAGGATGCCTTCGCCGAAGATGGCCTTGGAGATGACAGGAGTGATAAAGCCGGCGGCGAAGCTGCCCAGGTTGATGCAGGCGTACATGACGCCCAGCAGGGAAGCGGCAGCGGAGGGGACGGAGGTCAGGGGGAGGAGCTGGCAGAGGTGAGAGTTGTTCATTTCGAAGCCGAAACCATACAGCACAGTACCCACCATCAGCAGGGGCAGGCTACAGCTTTTGGCGGCAGTGAAGTTGATGATCATGCCTACGCAGAGGAACAGGATGCCGGCGCCGGTGGTGAAGTTCTTGAAGATACGGCACCACACTCTGGCGTAGAGCAGGCCGCCCACGGCGATGGCCACGGTAAAGACGGACAGCACGTTTGCTGCGGTGGCCGCGGTCATGCCCATGCCGCCAGCTTCCACAGCGGTGCTGGTGACGATGGAGACGTTGGTCATGAATGCGTAGGAGAACAGCAGGGTCAGGAACTGGACGGCCAGCAGAGCGATGGTCAGGGGGTAGTAGATCTTTTCCTTGGCCTTTTCTTCATGGGGCAGCTTTGCCTGTTCCCGATTGTAGTCCTCCACTGGGCAGCTCTTGGGCATCATGAACAGGATGTACAGGAAGATGGGAACCAGAATCAGAGCGACCATGAAGGAGCGCTGATAGCTGCCGGAGGCCACGGCGAAGCGGGCGGACAGCTGCTGATAGACGATGCCCATGACAGCGCCCAGGGTGCTTCTCAGACCCAGCATATCCGCAGCGCCCTTTTCGTCGAACATATCGACGGCGAAGGAAGCGGCGAAGGAGTACATGAAGCCGATGCCGAAGCCGGCGACTGTACGGCAGATGAACAGGGGCCAGAAGCCGGGGACGATGGCGGGGATGAACTGGAAGAAGGACAGGGCGATGCCGAACAGCAGCAGCTGCTTCTTATAAAAGACCTTCATCAGCGGTCCCAGCAGGATGGAGATGATCACGGCTGCAAAGGTGGGGATAGTCTCCAGCAGCTTGACCATGCTGGCGTGTTCCGGGAACGCTTCCATGATGGTGCCCAGGATGGGGGAGGTGATGGTGACAGTGTACTGCACACAGATGATGAGCAGGACGGCCAGTTTGACACCCCAACCGTAGTTCAGTTTTTTGATTTCCATAAAGAACCTCCTCTTTTGACTTTTCAGAGACAGCAACGAGCCTTCTCTCTGACAGCTTGTCCCCGGATACGCATGGATCTTGGCGGATTCCCGTAATCCAGTGGTACCCGGGGACGGATGTCACTGCCTCATAAGGGACAAATTAGACAGTGGTTGTGTGCAAAAAGGGGATGCTCGCTATCCTTAGCCCATGTAGGCAGCGCCCTGGCACATAGCGAAGCGGCGGAATCTGGTGAAGGTGTTGGGGGTGGTGAAGCCTTCGCCGGTGGAGACAGCGATGGTGGGGGAGCCGTAGCCGGTGCCCATCATGCCGGTGCCGCCAACGGTGGGGCCGTTCATGGCGAAGCAGGTGCAGCCCAGTGCCTTGCCCAGAGCGGTAGCCCGTTCCAGAGAAGCAGTCCAGACGCAGGCGGAGTGGTGGCAGCCCGCTTCTGCCTTGATGGCTGCGGCCATAGCTGCGTCCCAATCCTTGACCTTGCAGATGGGGAAGATGGGCATGAGCTGTTCGCACATAACATAGGGATGATCCACACTGTCGGTCAGGATGACAGCCAGCTGCAGATCCACGCTCTCGTCCACTTCCAGGCCGGCGGCCTTCAGGATGACATTGGCGTTCTTGCCGACGAACTTCTTGTTGGGCATCAGCTTGCCTTCTGCGTTGGGCGCGATGCACAGGTCAATGACCTTCTGTGCTTCTTCCTCGGTCAGGACGCGAGCGCCGCATTCCTTCATGGCTTCCACGAATTCGTCATAGACGCTCTCCACAACGAAGGCTTCCTTCTCGGTGATGCAGAGCATATTGTTTTCAAAGGGAACCATTTCGTACAGAACCTGGGCGGCCTGCTTGACGTTGGCAGTCTCATCAATGACGGCAGGAGGGTTGCCCGGGCCGGCTGCGATGACCTTCTTGTTGGAGCTCATGAGCTTGGCCACCATGCCTTCGCCGCCGGTGCCGATGAGCATCTTGATCTTGTCGGAAGCCATGATGACATCCAGAGTTTCATAAGTAGGATCAGCGATCATGGTGCAGACGTTGTCGGGGCCGCCTGCTTCGACGATGGCACGGTTGACCAGGTCGCAAGCCTTGCAAGCGGATTCCTTGCCAGCGGGATGGGCGTTGAAAACGATGGTGTTGCCAGCGGCCAGCATACTCAGGGTGTTGCAGACCACGGTGACCAGACCGTTGGTGACAGGAGTCAGAGCGCCAACGGTGCCGTAGGGAGCGGCGAAGTCGATGGTGACGCCCTTGCCGGAGGCCAGGACTTCATGCTTCAGGGATTCTACGCCGGGGTTTTCTGCGATGGAGCCATAGTTCTTGACCAGCTTCTGATCCAGACGGCCGTAGCCGGTTTCTTCAAATTCCTTGATGGTTTCTTCGTTGACCACCTTCAGCGCTTCTGCCTTGACAGCGTCGATGAACTTCTGACGGTCTTCAGTGGTGTAGTTGGCTTCCAGGATACGCTGTGCTTCGTATGCTGCGTCGATTGCGTCTTCGATCACTTCAAATACACCGTGCATTTCTTTATACATAATAGGTTCCTCCTATGGGAAATAGCTAAAATTAGATGTTGGTTATTCTGTTTCTTTCACGTTTGCTTGATTAAAATGGGAGCGTTGGAGCGGAGATTACTGAACAGACAGGTCGTACATCTCAGCCAGCATTTCGCGGTATTCTTCGATGGGGATGGGACGCACCACATCGGCATACTGCATCTGGTTGTGGGCGATGGAGTCCTCCGCCAGGTCGATGCAAGCCTGTCTGGTGGCGCCCTTTTCTGCCATAGTGGGAACCTTGTAGTCCTTCATCATCTTCACGATGATGTCGGCCATGACCTTGCCCAGTTCTTCGGGAGCCAGGGTGTCAAAGCCTTCGATGCCCATGGCTTCGGCAATCTTTCTGGCGCGTTCGGTGTTGTTGATGGCGTTCCACTTCAGAGTGACGGGCACGCTGTAGCAGCAAGCCAGGCCGTGGCCGATGTGGAACTTGGTGCCGAATTCGTGACCGGCAGCGTGGCCGAAGGAGACGCCGGTGTTGCTGAAGGCGATGCCAGCCATGTTGGCGGCCATGGACATACGGGTGCGAGCTTCGATGTCAGCGCCGTTGTGATAGACCTTGTCCAGGTTGGCCATGATCAAGCGGATGGCTTCCAGAGCCAACTGGTCGCTGACGGGGTCCACATCTGCTGCGGTGAAGGCTTCGGCAGCATGGGCGAAGGCGTCCAGTGCGCTGGTGACGGTGTTCAGCGGGGGGCAGGTGAGGGTCATCTCAGGGTCAACGATGGCCATGGAGGGGCCAGCCAGAACGCCGTCCTTGGCATGGTTGATGTCGGAGACTACCGCAACGCAGGTGACTTCGGAGCCGGTGCCGCTGGAGGTGGGAACCATCAGAGAGGGAACATGATCGTGGAAGATGGGGCCCAGCTTACTCAGGAAATAATCGCTGGTCTTGCCGCCCTTTTTCAGCAGGACGGAGATGATTTTGGCAGTATCCATGGGGGAGCCGCCGCCCAGACCCAGAACGCCGTCACAGCCGGCTTCCTTGGCCACTTCGTAAGCCTTGTCCACCACGTCTTCCACGGGTTCAGCGGTGATGTCATCATAAGTGATATAGTCTACGCCCTGTTCATCCAGGGACTTGGTGACCTTCTCGGCCAGACCGGACATCTTCACGCCCTGGTCGTAGACCACGAACAGTTTCTTTGCGCCCAGCATACCCATTGCGTCCTTGACGGTGGCGATACTGCCAACGCCGAAGGTGACGGGGCACTGCTGTGTGTAGTTGCAGAGCTTTTCATAGGCTCGATTCATTCCGAAAAACCTCCTCAAAAATTTTCATATACAGGTTCTTCTGCCTGCGCAGACACGTTCATTCACTCACTGGCTTTAGTATAATGCACAAAAAGCCTTTCTGAAACGTCAATTCTTCTGTTTGTTCCGATGAATGAAACCGGGTTTTTTCAGCGTGAAGTTGAAAAAATATGCTAACAGAATTGGAGTATTTTGTTGAAATTTTTCATGGAACCGTGGTGGAAATTTGAGTTTTCCTTTTTAAGGATTGTTTTTTTCGCCGAATTAGGGTACTCTAAAAGCAACGTCATTTGGGGATAATACCGATATGTTAGAGAATGGAATGTTTGCACAAAGTTACATTTTGTAAACCTGACAAATTGTTCCGAGCGATACATGAAAAGGAGGAACCTATGGAAATATCTGTTGAACGCATCCTGGATCTGCTGCCGTCCGATGCACAGATCCTCTGCCGGCGTCCCACAGCCAAGATCATCGGTCTGAAACAGCTCCGTGAGCTGGACACCGCCTACAGCCCAGACTACCTTTATATTAGTAAAGCGCCAGATCTGACGGAACAGACCCTCCCGCCCCAGGGAAATTTCCTGCTCTGCACGGAACAGGAGGTGCCGCCGGATACGCTGGCGGCGCAGGGGAACCTGATGGTAGTGCATTCTGTAGCTGCATACGTTACCCTCATCGAACAGATCTCCGGACTGCTCTCCGAAGAATCCAAGCTGGACAATATCTCCCGCACCCTCATCTCCATCATCCACGGCGGCGGGGACATCCACAAGCTCATGGAGTACGCCTACAGCATCCTCAACAACCCCCTCATGTTGGTGGACATCTCCTTTAACCTCATTGCCCACGCCGGCACCTCTGTCCTCCGGAATGAGGATGCCTGGCGCTACGCCCTGGACAACCAGATGTTCTCCTCTAAGTACATCGGCTATATCATGAACCGCTCCGCCTTTGCCGATGAGGATCACTTGATTTTAGGAGACATTCGGGTGGAGCTGCCCAACGAGGTCACCTCTGTGAAGCAGTATTCCACGCGGGTCAATCAGAACAACATCGTCCTGGGCTACCTGAAACTGTTGGAGGCCAACCATCCAGTCAGCAATTTTGACTTGCAGGTGTTCCAGCTCTTCAGCCACTATGTCCCCTTCGTCCGCAGCAGCACTCGGGGACGCATCCCAGATGTGGTCTCTTTGACGGAGGACTTTCTGCACTCGCTGCTGGAGGGGAAGTTCACCAACAAATATGAGATCCTCTCCCGTCAGGAGCTATACAACCTGAAATTCTACAAATACCTCTACGTCATCGGCATCAACTTCATCGGTTCCCAGACCACCAACGATATTATCTCCTTCACCTTGCAGCGTATCCGTTCCTACTTCCATAACAATCTGGTCATCTGGGTTAACGGCTGTTTTTTGGTGCTCTATGACTCCAATGAGGAGAACATCACCCAAGACGAGAAGTGGCTCAGCCAGCTCTCCTCCGTCCTGGAAAAGCTCAACTGCACCGCCAACATCTCCACTCATTTCCACGAGCTGTACCAGGTGCGCAATTATTACCAGCAGACCTTGTTCTGCACCGAGTTCCGCACCATCTCCAAGGAGCACGAGCAGCAGCAGATCCTCTGCTATCGGGACATCTTTGAGTACCATATGATCCTGTCCCTGGGCAAAGAGGTGAACCTGTGGGATCTGCTCCATCCGGCTGTGAAGAAGCTCCAGGCCGCACCCTCCAGCGCCGATCTGCTCAACACCCTCTTTGTCTACACTAAAAACCACTGCTCCATCCCCAACACTGCCAAGACCATGTATCTCCACTACAACACCCTGAAAAACCGCATCAATCGCATCGAGTCTTTGACCGGCTTTACGGGAGAGGACAGCAGGGATTGCTTCTGGGTCATGCTGTCGGAGAAGATCATGAACCTGATGGCCTATGAAAACGCCGGCAAAGCCGCCGATGGGGAGGAAGAGGAGAAAGAACACGAGTAAAGCCTGAGTAATACCCATGAATGCAAAAACACGGCAGTGTCTGGAAAACGCTGCCGTGTTTTTGCGTGCTGGGAGCATAGAAAAACACCTTCCCGCAGATTAAGAACGGGAAGGTGTTTTTTCCTCTGTTATTTTCAGTTTGGGGTCTAATACTTCAAATCAAAGAGGAACAAAGCGCACCATAGCGGGCAGGCGGAAAGAGTAAGGGAGGGTGCCTGTTGAATCCCACGGGGCTTTGTGAGTAATATCATAGCACTTAGACCGCCTGTTGTCATCGTGAGAAATTCCATAAAAAACACAGCTTCTATCCGGATTTTATCGCAATTTTGCCACATTTTTTTGCACTTTTCCTGCTGCCGACCGTAGCCATTCACCAGTGGATTTTTGTCCGTTCTTTTCAGTTATACCGGTTATTTTGAAAAGAAACGACCACGACAACGGCTGGCGGATGCAGTAAAATGAAAGTCGGAGCACAACATTTCTGTGTCGAAAAAAACATTGATTGGAGCTGTTTTCCCATGTCTGTTCTCACCTGTCAAGTCTGCGGCGGTACCCTGACCGTGGAAGCATCCGGTCAAATCCAGTGTACCCTCTGCGGCGTCACTTATACCAAAGAAACCCTCCAAGCCCTCCTCCAACAGCACCGAAACGCTCAGTGGGATTACGAGACCACTCCGGAAGGCGTCACCCTCACCGCCTATCGAGGGGAGGACACCCAGGTGGACGTGCCTGCCCAACTGGACGGGAAGCCGGTGACCCAGTTGGGGAAGGGGGGCTTCTACCACAAGAAGACCCTCCGGCAAGTGAATTTGCCAGAGGGGGTGGAGGGGATCGGTCGGATGGCCTTCTGCAAATGCATCCATTTGGAGCAAGTCACCTTGCCTCAGACCCTGCGCCGCATCGAGAGCGACGCCTTTACCAATTGCCATTTCCTTCGGTCCATGGACGTTCCAGACGGCGTCACCCAGATCGGTGAAGCGGCCTTCAGCGGCTGCGTCCACCTGGAATCCCTTACCTTGCCCCATGGCCTGCGTACCCTGTCCCTCCTGACCCTCTACGACTGTAGATCCCTCTGCCACCTCCGCCTGCCCGACCGGCTGGAGGTGGTCCAGGACAGCGCCCTGTGTAATTGCAGTTCTCTGACCGACCTGACTCTGCCGGAGACCGTGGAACGCATCGGTTCTATGGCCTTCTGGGGCTGTACCGGTCTAAAGACCCTGCGCATCCCAGCGGCTGTCCAGTCCCTTGGCCAGATGCCCTTCGGCCCATCCGGCGGCCAGCAGCCGCTTCTGCTGGTGGAGCCGGATTCCTATGCCGCCCAGTGGGCGCAGGAGCAGCACTGGCCCCACCGCATCCTTCCAGCTGGCCTGGAAGCCAAAATCTGAATGAAAAGGAGCACTCCCTTATGAGACCATACCTCAGTTCCCCTGGTAAAATCGGCGCCCTCACTGTGAAGAACCGTGTCATCATGGAAGCCATGGGCAATGCCCTGTCCAATCTGGATGGCTCCATGAGCGCAGAGGACATCGCCTTCTATGAAGCCCGTGCCAAAGGCGGCGCAGGACTCATCATGAGCGAAGCCGTCTCGGTATCCTCCAACTCCGGCCGTGCCAACCCCAGAAACCTGTGCATTGACGATGATAAGCTTATCCCTGGCTACTGCCAGCTCATGGATGTCCTGCACCCCTACGGCTGTGCCTTCTTTGTGGAGCTGTACCACCCTGGCCGCCAGGGGGACAGTGCCCTCAACGGCGGACGCCGGATGTTTGCCCCCAGCGCCATCCAGTGCGGCCTGACCCGCCAACCGGTCATTGCCATGACTACCGAGGAGATCGCCTGCATGGTGCAGAAGTTCATCAATGGCGCCATCCGCTGTCAGAAAGCCGGCGTGGATGGGGTGCTCATCCACGCCGCCCACGGCTACCTCATCAACCAGTTTTTGAGCCCCTACACCAACCACCGCACCGACTACTATGGCGGCTCCGTGGCCAATCGCGCCCGCTTCGCTCTGGAGATCATCCACGGCATTCGGGATGCCTGCGGGCCGGAATTCCCCATTGCCATCCGTATCTCTGCCTGTGAATATCTGGACTATATCGGCCTGCCTCGTGAAGCTGGCATCACCCTGGAACTGTCCAAGGAGTACGCCAAACTGTTCCAGGACGCCGGAGCAGACCTGTTGGACGTCAGTTCCGGCATCTATGAGACCATGAACACCGCCTGGGAGCCCACCGGCTTTGACCAGGGCTGGAAGGTGGAGCTGGCCCACGAGCTGAAGCAGGTGGTGGACATCCCTGTGGTCTGCACTGCGATGATTCGGGAACCGGACTACGCCGAAGGACTGCTGAAGGACGGCGTCTGTGACTTCGTTGGCTCCGCCCGTGCCCACCTGGCTGATCCGGAGTGGACGAACAAAGCGCTGGAAGGTCGGGATGAGGACATCCGCCCCTGTATCTCCTGCCTGAACTGTATGAAAACCATGGCCTGCGGCGAAATGCACTGCGCAGTCAATGCCCAGGGGGCCTTCGAGTGTACCCGCAGCACCTTGCGTCAGGACGGGGACGGGCGTCCTGTGGCTGTCATTGGCGGCGGCCCCGCTGGCATGGAGGCGGCACGGGTGCTGGCTCTGCGGGGGTTCCAGGTCACCCTGTGGGAGCAGAATGACCGGCTGGGCGGCGCCCTCCTCCAGGCGGCGAAACCGCCCCACAAGGAGAAGATTCTGGCTTTCGTCCGCTACCTGACCCATCAGTTGGACAAACTGGGCGTCACCGTTCGTCTGGGACAGGCGGCTGCGCCGGAAGCAGTGGCGGAGCTGCACCCCTATGCCGTTCTGGTGGCCGCTGGTGCGTCCCCTCTGATCCCCAGCCGTATCCCCGGTATCCACGGCAGTCAGGTGTACACCGCCTCCGACTTGCTTACCGACAAGGTCACCTTGGAGGGACAGACGGTGGTGGTCATCGGCGCCGGTATGACTGGCCTAGAGACGGCAGAGTATTTGAAAAGCAAGGGAAATCGGGTTTCCGTCTACGACCTGCTGCCGGAGGTGGCGCACGGAGAGCATTTTCAGAACATCATCGACATTGAGCACCGCCTGGGAGATGTGCCTCAGTCCACCAGCCACAAGCTGGTGGAGATCGCTCCGGACAGCTGTATCTTTGAAACCGAGGACGGGACTCGGAAAACGGCGCCCTGCGATGCCGTCATCTTGGCGATGGGGATGCGTCCTAACCAGGATGTTGCCCAGCAGTTCGCAGCCTTCCCCAACTGTCACACCATTGGCACTTGTGTCCAGTATGGGAACATCGCTTATGCAGTGGAAAGCGGTTTCCTGGCTGCCAGCCAGCTGTAAAGTGTCGCAAAAATCCCCTCACAGTTCTTGTGAGGGGATTTTGCTGCGGTCAAGTGTCACGATTTAGACCGGAACAGCTTTTTGCCGAAGTTATACAGGGCGTTCTGCCACACCACATTCTGATGGCCACCGGTGGTGTCGTAGAATAGATGTTTGATGCCTTGTCGGGTCATATAGTTGTCCAGCTCATAGGTCACGCTGCCGCACACGTTGTCCGACCGCCCCACCGCCAAAAACAGCAGCTGGAAGGGCGGTGCGCCGTCCGGCAGAGACAGGTCTTGCAGCGGCGTGGACATGGTGTTGCCGTTGGCGGCTGCCACGGCAACAGAGGAGGAGAAAGCGCCCACATAACCGAACAGCTCCGGATGGCGGTAGGCCAGCGCCAGGGCATTGCGGCCGCCCATAGAGTTGCCCGCCACGGCGGTGTTTTCAGGGCCGGTCTTGACCGGATAGTGCCGGTTGATATAGGGCATCAGGCAGTCTACTACCTCGTCCGGCGTCCGGTCAAAGGGTTCTACGCTCTCCCAGAAGGTCAGCCCCTCTACGCTCTCCGCCTGGTTCACGTTGCTGTTGGGGCAGACCACGATCATCTCCGGCACGTTTTCGAAGTAGTGCAGGTTCTGGAGGAGGATGTCAGCCGATTTGTTCCGCCAGGTGCGGTGGCTTCCGCCGTAGCCGTGGAGCAGGTAGAGCACAGGGTAGGTCTTTTCATCCGAGTAGTCCGCCGGCAGGAAAATCATGGCGTGGCGGGTGGTATGCGTCAGACTGGAGAAATAGGAGATGGTCTCCGGCGCTCGGTAGTCGTAGCCGGACTGCTTTTCGATGAAATAGGGGTCAGGCGTCTCGGTTACGATGCCGTCGGCGTTGGCCGCTTGGGCGTACCGCTGGATCTCCTGTCGTAGAGCCTTGGAGGGTTGGGGCGCTGGGTCGGGCTGGGAGACAGAGGCGGCCGGTTCGGTCAGACTGGAGGAGGGTGGCGTGGAAGCGGCCAGTCCAGCGGGATGCCAGAGGACGGCGGCCACGACGGTCAGCACCAGCACAACGAGGAAGGTCAGATAGAGGGTACGGGTTCGGTTCTTCATAGCGGCTTTCACAGGACTCCTTTCCTTGCGCCAGCGTGGGGCTGGGGATGGATGGTTTTGCTTATGGTATAACGGAAAGTCCACGTTAAGTCAAGTGTTTTTTAGCCGGTGCCGGAAAAGCGGCGCTTTTTGTGCCATACGACCAATGGAGCAAAAGGATGGGAATTCCAGCAAAAAGAGGTATAAAAGAAATGGAAACTTTCTCAATCAAAACAAAGCAATTTTTCCGAAGAAACGGAGAAAAAGGGCGATATTTCATATATATTTTAAAAACTGTCATGATTTGGAGTGCCTTTGTAAATTGCTTGTGCAGGATGCACAAAATAGAAAAAATAATTATGAGAGAACGGATATTGACAGAGAAATTAAAATGTTACAATATTAACAATATGCTAAAATTATGGCAAACAAAGAAAAAGCAATCTTTACCATAGGCGGATTACCGCGGAACTGTGAGGAGCTGAGAGGTCTATGAAATTTTCGCTGCTGATGGATATTTTGAACAAAGCGGACATGGTGACAGAGGTGGCGATCCAGGAGGACTGCGAGGTAGCGGATCTGAACCTGATGGATCGCGAATGCCAGCAGATGTACAACCAAACGGTGTACTTCATCCGAGCGGAGGAGATTGGCCCGACGACCAAGCTCCCCGCCTGCCTGATCTATCAGGGGGAAGTGCCCGAGTATCGGGAAAAGAACTTGCTCAACTGGGCCAAAATTCGAGAAGGCGTTTCTTTGGCAGAGGTGTTCCGGTATGTGAAGCTGCAGCTGAGTGAAGCGCCGGAGTTGCAGGCACAGTACGGAGATATTGTGACAAAACTGATCTCCGGCGTAGATCTGCGCACCATCTTCACCGATGCTACCACCTACACCGGCAACCTATTTGTGGCCATTGATGTTTCTGGCAAGATCATCGAGCACTCGGAGCCCTTCTATGTGGATGTGCCTGTTTGGATGAACAGCATTTATCAGGGCTACTGCGATGAAACGCTGATGGACTATATCAACCTCCAGCGGCGGCAGCTGAATGTGCCGAAAAACAGCCATGTGGTGGAGCTGTACTGCCAAAAGATGGATAAGTATATTATGGTCGAACCGCTGTGGCATAATAACGCCTCATTGGGCTATGTGTTCGCCTTGAACAGTCGTCCGGCCTTTGATAGCTACACCCGAAAGATGCTGCCTTTGTTCGCCCATCGGGTGAAGGAGGGCATCCTGCGGCTGAAGGACATGGATCGGATCAATGACTATCGCTCTATTATGCGCACCAACATCCTTCTGGATGCTGTGGCCGGCGCCACGCCGGCGGAGACAAATCTCCGTGCCAAGATCAGTGGTCTGAAATTTCAAAAGTATATGCGTACCATGGTCTTTCGCACCCCGTACTCTAAGGATATGGATTACTATTCCTACATCATTATGCCGGAGGTCAGTGAGATTTTGGTGGATCAGCCCTGCTTCCCGTGGCATTCGTCCTTGGTCTGTCTGGTCAGCACCCAGAGCAACGGGGAATTGTCAGAGGATAAGTGGGCACAGCTTCAGGAGCTGGCGGAGAAGCAGAATCTGCTGGTGGGCGTGAGCAATGTATTCTCGGACATCTCCGAGTTTGGCGAACACTTCAACCAAGCAAATAAGGTGCTGGAGTTCAGCACCCGCACTGATTCGGTGGGGCACTTCTTCTTCTACTTGGACTATATCCTCTATGTTATTTTGGATCAGGTGAAAGAGGAAGAGTTTTTGGATCACTGCTATCATCCGGCTCTGAAGCAGCTGGCGGATTATGACCGGAAGAAGGGCGGAGAACTGTTTGAGACGCTGCGTGTGTATACCGAGACGGGATTCAACAAGGCGCAAGCAGCGCAGATGCTGTTCATTCACCGGAACACCATCAACTACCGCATCCAGCAGATCGAGCAGCTGTGCAGCATTGACCTGTCTGGTGAGAAGAACGCCAAGTTGGTGTTCACCCTGCAGTTATCCTTCAAGATTTTCTTGTATCGCAAGAACCGAATGATCGCGCAAGACTAACAGGACAAAAAGCAACGGAGCCGACCTGCAGAGAAAGGTCGGCTCCGTTTATTTTTGTCTCTGCGTCAGAGACAGAACACAGGGGGTCCTGGTCAGGTCAAACCGGGGAAGAAGACGCACATGAGGCAGACCGCAATGGTGCCGCAGGTGGTGGCCAGGACGGTGGTGATGAACATGGCGGGATAGATTTCTTTCAGCTTCATATGACACATGGGCAGCAGCATCAGGATGGAGCCGCTGTAGGGCATGGAGTCAAGGGTGGTGGCGGCGAAAACGGAAACACGGTGGATGATGTCCACACTCAGCCCCATCTCCATGAGCCGAGGGGCGATGATGGGAAGGGCGATGAGCTGACCGGTAGAGGAACCGCCGGTGAGCATACACATGATGGACACAACGACAGCGCAGATGAGGATGGGGGAGGCCTCCATGCTGGTCAGTGTATCCAGAATGGTTTGGAATGCGTCAGAGTTTGTGATGATGGCGGCAAAACCGCAGATGGCGCCTACATTCAGGGTCATGGGGATAGAGTCTACCGTAGCTTGGCAGACAATATGCTTGACGTCTTTGGGCTTTAACCATTTCCAAAATAGGACGATGGACAGCAGGCAGCTGAAAATCAAGCAGAGAACAATGTGCAGATTAAAGAAGTTGAAAAGGACAAAGAGGACGAAAAGGGGGATGAGAGAGAGGAAGAAAGGGGGCTTTTCTGATGTTTCGTCCATATAGGGGTCTTCCGGATGGCGCTGGAAATGATCTCCGTTATGCCGAGCATGATTGATCAGAGCGTTCATCACCAGCAGAATCACCACGACCTCTACGACAGCACCCACAATGCCAGGGATTGCAGCCACAGTGGAGCTGGTCTTCAGCACGCTCATTGCAGCCACATTGGTCACTTCTGGACTGCCGGGAAGGGTCAGGGTGAAGGTGTAGGCAGAAGCACCCAGGACGCCCAGGATGAACCGCTTGGGGATGTCGCAGTGCTCAAAAATGGCAAGGGCGATGGGATACATGAGGACGATCACAACACCGGCAATGATGCCGCCCATGCTCAACAGGGTGCCAATGACCATGATGATGCTCAATGCGATGATATTCTTCGCCGTGTTGCTGGTATCTTCTCGGATGAGCTTGTGCATGATGGTGGAGGCGATGGAGTAGGCGGCGCCGCTCTCCCGATAGAGGGAGGATTGGACGCAGCCAAACATGAGCATAAAGAGGAAACTGTTAATGGCGGTAAAGACGCCTTTGGTATAAGTTTCCGTCATAGCGGTCATGAAATCGCTGCCAGAAAGCAAAACAACAACGCATAACCCAGCAAAGGTGGAAAGGTACACCGACCAATCGCGATAGACCAAAATGATCACCACGAGGAAGCCGAGGATGCAAGCAAGAATCTCCATAAATGAACCTCTTTTCTTCTCTGTATTTGTCTATTTCGCATGGAGTCCTTCTTTTATATCACTAAACCGTCCCAAGGGTATATGTGCATGGCAAACAAAAACGATTGACTTTTTGTGTTCTTCGTGAAAATGACGGGGAGGAGGGAGAAAATCGCTATAAAAGGAGCTGGAAAGGGACAAAAGTGGGAAAAGATGGGCAACAGAGAGAAAAAAACGAAAAAGGAAAAAGGAAGAAAAGAATGGGAAAAAGGGGAGAAAGAGAGAATAAGACGTAAAATGACCTGAAAAGATTCATAAAAAGAGATAAGGGTGTAGCGGCAGTTCTTTTGTGGGAATTTCAACAAAAGAATGGAGTTTTTTAGGGAAAAGACACGTTGTTCTGTATCAGACAAATTATATAATGTAAGGAATGAAACAAGGTTGACAAAAAATAGCACCGGTACGGCATACTATACAAAATGAACGGATGGATTGGGGGAAAAGACGGCACCTTTGTTCAGAGGTGGGAAAATCAACGGGGTTTTTGTCACTGGCACACATTGTTTGGAGGGGCGCCAATCAGTACAATGAAGGCACAGTTTGATGCAGGGCAGCACAGATTGTCATGCATTACGGATGGCCATCCGACTCCAAACGAATCGAAGAAAAGAAAGGAATTGGTGGTACGTTATGACTCATCTCGACGCACAACATGTGAACAGAACCGGCATCATGATCCGGGGTCTGATCATCCTCCTCTGCGCCGGCATCATCAATGCAACATCCGTATTTATCACCCCCTTGGCCGCCTACTACGGCTGGGAGGCTTCCGCTATCGCCAACATCGGCACGACCATGCTGACCTTCTGGCCCATCGGCTCCATCGTCGGCGGTAAACTGCTTCAGAAGTTCGGCGGCAAGGCAGTCACCCTCATCGGCGCCATCGTCTTTGGCGCTGGCCTGATCCTCACCGGTCTGGTACCGAACTCTGCGCCTGGTCTGCTCTACTTCACCTACAGCTTCCTGATCGGCATGGGCAACGGCATCACCTACTGCGGCACCATGTACTGCGTCATGGGCTGGTATCCGGACAAAAAGGGTCTGGCCGCTGGTCTGTGCATGGCCTTCAACGGCGGCTCCTCCGCCTTCCTGGCTCCGCTCTGTTCCTACATCACCCAGGCGTTCAACGTCAAAGTCACCCTGTTCGCCTGCGGCATCGTCTGCGCTGTGGTCTGCATTCTGTGCGGCCTGGGCATGAAGTCCGCTCCTCTGGGCTACGTCCCCGAAGGGTATGTGGCTCCCGCCGATGGGGAAGCGCTCTCCTCTCAGTATGTCAGCTATCCCATCTCCAAGGCTTGGAAGACCAAGCAGTTCTGGCTCCAGCTGGCAGCCATGGCCTTCTTCCCCGCTTTCTACCTGATCATGTTCTCCCGCTTCTCCCTGTTCATGACCGATAAGGGCATTGATCTGGCTTATGCTACGCTGGGCGTTTCCCTGTACAACGTGGGCAACGTGGTCGGCCGTTTCCTGCTGGGCAAGCTGGTGGACAACCTGGGCTACAAGAAGATCTACGGCTGCTGCTGGCTGCTGTGCATGATCTGCGGCCTGTGCCTGCTCACCGGTGAATCCGTTGCGGTCATCCTGGTCGCTTACGTCTGCCTGGGCGCTGGCTTCGGTGCCACCAACACCGTCTATCCGGTCATGAGCACCACCTCCTTCGGCCCCGTCTACGCAGGCAACATCTATGGCTTCGCTCTGCTGGGCTACATGGTCATGACTCAGGTCATTCCCAGAGTAGCAGCTGCCAGCATCGACGGCACCGGCTCCTATGCTATCGCCTTTGTTATGGCCTTCGTCCTGTGCACCGTGGGTGTCATCTGCGGCGCTTTGATTCCTAAGCTGAATCGTCCGCTGCTGAAGGACGTTGAAGAATCCTGATTCGCTGATTCCGTTCCAATCTGGGGGCAGGCGCGGCTCCCCCAACCGCCTGCCCCACCGTATCCCTCTGGGAAAGGAGATATTTGATTATGATCGCATTTGACGCTTATAATGCCCCCCGTATCATCTATGGCGAAGGCGTTTCCAAGCAGGTCGCCACTCTGTTGCAGAGCCTGAACGTGAAGACGGTCATGGCTGTCTATGACGAAGGCATCAAGCAGGTCGGCATCGCTGACTCCGTCCTGACTCCCCTGCGGGAAGCAGGCTTTGTGGTGGAAGAATTCGGCGGCGTCACCGCTGACCCTCCCGTGGAAATGATCGAAGCGGCTGCTAAGTATGCTGACGAGAAGAACGTTGACATCTACATCGCCATCGGCGGCGGCGGTGTCATCGATACCACCAAGTGCATGGCGGTCATGCACACCAACCCCGGCCGCCTGCTGGACTATGTCCTGGGTGTGGGCAAGCCCATCCCCAACCTCTGCCCCAAGGTCATCGCCATCCCCACCACCTCCGGCACCGGCTCCGAAGTAACCGCTCTGTCCATCATCACCGACACCGATAGCCAGAGAAAGGTCTGCGTGAAGGACGTGGTCAAGATGTGTCCCTACGCTGCTTACCTGGATCCCGCTCTGCTGCTGGGTCTGCCCAAGGGCCTGACTGCTTCTACTGGTATGGACGCTCTGTCCCACGCTGTGGAAGCATTCCTGGTTGGTCGTCACAATGAATTTGCGGATATGTTCTGCGAAAACGCCATCCGCCGTGTGATCAAGTGGCTGCCCGTGGCTGTGGAAGACGGCAAGAACATCGAAGCTCGTGGTCAGATGATGCAGGCTGCTACTTACGGCGGCGCTAGCTTCGCCAGCAGCACCCTCCAGGCCGGTCACGCCATCGCACACGCACTGGGCGGCGCACTGCACGTTCCCCACGGCATTGCCTGCGCTTGGGGTCTGAACTTCGCCATCCAGCACTGCGGCAAGACCGTCCCCATGGAACGGCTCCAGAAGCTGGCTGACTTCATGAACGTGGACAGCACTGGCCTGGAACGGGAAGCCCTGGTAGACGCCTGCTGCAAGGTGGTTCTGGACATGAACCAGTCTCTGGGCATCCCTACTCCTCAGACCTACGGCATCGGCAGCAAGGAACAGATGGAAGCTGCTTACCACGCTTGCTGGACCAACGAACAGGGTATGCTGGGCGTGGCAGAGGTCACCGATCCGGAAGAACTGCACGCTTACTTCGAGACCATGTGGGCTTGGTAATCTAACTTAGAACGAAAAGGAAGCAACAATGGGAAGACAAGTCTACGAGAACCTAAAGGTTCTGGATGTCACCAATAACTACGCAGGCCCCATGGCAGGCGCTATGCTGGCCGATTACGGTGCAGAAGTCTGGCACGTGGAAAAGCCGGTGCTGGGCGACGACAACCGCTATTTCCCCCCCATCATTGACGGCATCAGCATCAACTACTGCACCTCCAACCGAGGCAAGAAGTCGGTGGTGCTGGATCTGAAGGATCCCCGTGGGGCGGAAGCCTTCCGGAAGCTGGCGGCGCAAGCGGACGTACTGCTGGAAAGCTATCGACCTGGGGTCATGAAAAAGCTGGGGCTGGATTATGAGACGCTCAAGGAGATCAATCCCCGCCTCATCTACTGCTCCATCTCCGCCTACGGACAGGAAGGCCCCTACGCCAACCGACCCGGCTATGACGTCATCGCCCAGGCGGTGTCCGGCATGATGGAGATGACCGGAGAACCGGATGGCGCACCCACCAAGATCGGCTCCGCCATCGGCGACTGGATGGGCGCCCTGAACGCCTTCGGCTGCATCGGCACCGCCCTCTATTACCGGTCTGAGACCGGGGAAGGGCAGCACATCGACATCTCTCTGGCGCGCAGCCTGATGTGGATGGCGGCCAAGCTGGATCACGGCATCACCGGCGTGATGCAGACCAGAACAGGCAACCACCACAGCAACCTGGCTCCCTATGGCATCTTCAAGGGCAGGAACAACCAGTCCGTGGTCATCGGCGTGCTCAGCAGCAAGCTGTGGGAGACCTTCTGCAAGGTCATGCAGCGGACGGAATTGATCAACGACCCCCGCTTTGTCAGCAATGACAAGCGCGTGGAAAACAAACAGCTGCTCATCGAGATCATCGAGGACTGGCTGAGCAACTTTGAACAGGTCAGCGATGCCATCGATTTGCTGATGGTGGCAGGTGTGCCCTGCTCCAAGATCTACAACATGAAGGACATTGATGAGGACCCGCATTTCAACCAGTGCGGCTGGATCGCCGATATGCCTATGGCAGATGGGATGACCACCGTCCGTACCCGCCGATTCCCCTCTGATCCCTTCAAATTCTCCGCTTTCGAGCCGGTCTACGGCAAAGCGCCGGCGCTGGGCGAACAGAACCATGAGGTGCTGGAAGCCCTGGGCTTCACGGCAGAAGAAGTGGATGAAATGGAAGCCGAGTGGGAAATGAAGGTCAAAAACAAGTGAGGTAACTCCATGGTGCCCGTCACAGACGGAGTGCCGTGTCAGATAAAAATTTTTGGAGGTTAATTTATCATGGCAGAACGCAATGTAAAGGAATACATCAACGGTCTGGTTCAGCGTGCAAAGGTTGCACAGAAGGAATTTGAACGCACCGCGCTGGATCAGCTGACCATCGACAAGGTCGTCCGTGCCATCGGCAAGACCGTGGTGGACGCAAAAGAAGAACTGGCGCTGGAAGCCCATCTGGAGACCAAGTATGGCACCCCTGAGATGAAGGTTTCCAAGATCCTGGCTTCCATCCCCAACCAGTGGAACATCATGCGCGGCAAGAAGTCCGTTGGCTACATCCAGAACCTGCGTGACGAACCCGGCGTTCGCGTCATGGCTAAGCCCATGGGCGTGATCGGCTGCGTTATGCCCAGCACCAACCCCATCATCACCATCGCAGCCAACGGCATGATGGCTGTCAAGTGCAGAAATGCCTGCATCATCGCGCCCCATCCCTCCGCAAAGAACGTCTCTCTGAAGACGGTCAACATGATCCGCGCTGCCATCGAAGAACTGGGTGCTCCTGCTGACCTGATGCAGGTCATCGAACCGGAATATTGCTCCATCGAAGCAACGGACGTCATGCTGTCCGCTTGCGATGCCAACATCGCCACCGGCGGCCCCGGCATGGTCAAGGCTGTCTACTCCTGCGGCCGTCCCGGCTTTGGCGTTGGCCAGGGCAACTGCCAGGAGATCATCTGCGATGACTATGATGACCTGGATCGCATGACCGCTCTGGCAGTGGCCAACCGTTCCTATGACAACGGCGTGCCCTGCACCAGCGAACAGACCATCCATGTGCCCGCATCTATGGAAGAAGAATTCCTGGAAAAGATGCAGAAGAACGGCGCTTATCTGGTAGAAGGCGAAGAACTGATCGAAAAGCTGCGCAAGGTGGTCTTCCCCGATGGCGAACACATCAGCCGTGAGGTTGTTGGCCGTTCTCCCCAGGTGGTCGGCAAGATGATCGGCGTGGAAGTCCCTGAGCATTGCAGAGTCCTGATGTGCAAGTACACCGGCTGTGCAGAAGACGATGTCCTGTCCAAGGAGATCCTGTTCCCCTTCGTCCGCTATATCACCTACACTGACTTTAAGGAAACCGTTGCCAAGGCTGTGGCCAACCTGGAAATGGAAGGCGCAGGCCACAACAGCGCCATCTGGACTCACGATCAGGAGAAGATCGAGTACGCCGCACATCTGCTGCCCGTCTCCCGCTTCCAGGTCAACCAGACTCCTTCCGGTATCAACAACGGTATGCCCACCACTCCCACTCTGGGCTGCGGTACCTGGGGTCATAACAGCATCTCCGAAAACCTGGCTTGGTATCACCTGATGAATACCACCCGCGTCACCGTCACTCTGCCCAACAAGCGCGTGTGGCAGGAAGGCGACTGGGATCGCTTTGACGAATGCCCTGTGACCGAAGACTGATCTGACGAGCCAGTAGGATACGCCCCCCTGGCGTGCCCTTGCCCTCAGGCAGGCGTCCCTCCAGCGTGTCTGGCACGGCGGGTTTGACCGCCCGCTGTGCCGGCACAGCGCCTGTTGCGATCAAAACCCCTATCTGAAAATAACTGTTGGAACAAAATAAGGTGAAAAACAATGATGGAACTGAATTTTAAAACCAATGACATCGCATTTGAGGTCAAAGAGCACGTGGCCTATATCCTGCTCAACAAGCCGGAGCAGTACAACCCCATCTCCGCAGAGGCCATGCAGGACTTATCCCAGTGCCTGACCTACTGTGAGGAGCATGATGACGTCCGAGCCGTGGTCATCCGCGGCGCCGGCGGCAACTTCAGCGCCGGCGGCAACGTGAAGGCCATGAAGGAACGCCTGGACAGCGGGATCAACGTGACCAAGCGTGGTATCCGCAACGGCGGTGAGTTCATCATGCGGCTCAAGACCCTGCCCAAGCCCACCATCGCTTGGGTGGAGGGCGCCGTGGCCGGCGTGGGCATGAGCATCACCCTGGCCTGCGACTTCTCCATCGTGGAGGAGACGGCGAAGATGGTGTTCGCCTTCGTCAACATCGGGTTCGTCCCCGATGGCGGCGTGACCTATCTGCTGAGCAGACTGGTCGGCCCCAACAAAGCAGCGGAGCTGCTCATGTCCGGCAAGCGTTTCACCGGCGCACAGGCTCGTGATTGGGGCCTGGTCACCGAGGCTGTGCCCAAGGAACAGCTGGAAGAGACCGTCCGTGGCTACATCAAAAAGTACGCCAACGGCCCCAGCGTGGCCTATGCGCAGATGAAACGCCTGCTGTTCAACGCAGCCTTCCCAGAGCTGAATGCTTGTATGCAGAACGAAGTGGAAGCGCAGTATGTTTGCAGCCTGACCGAAGATCATCGGGAGGCGCTGACCGCGTTCGTGGAAAAGCGGAAACCGGTTTTCCAGGGACGCTGAAACCAAGACAGATCAATCAAATTACAATAGAAAGAGGTGCAGCAATATGAGTAAATATCAGCTGATGACCCGTGACCAGGAAGATCTGGTGGAAATGATCCATGCGTTCATGCGCAAGGAAGTAGATCCCTATGTGGCAGAGTACGATGAGAAGGGCATCTGCCCCATCGACACCGTCCGCAAGCTGATGGATCTGGGCTTCTGGGGCATCGACGTGCCGGAAGAATACGGCGGCGCTGGCCTGGACGTGACCACCATCATGTATATCCGGGAAGCCATGGCCTATCATGACGCCGGTTTCGCCAACACCTTCAGCGGCCAGACCTTCGGCTACAAGCCCGTCATGCTGGCTGGCACCGAGGAACAGAAGAAGAAGTGGGGCGAACGCCTGGCAAACGGCTCCTTCTGGTCCATGTGCATCACCGAGCCTCAGTCCGGCTCCGACGCAGGCAACTGCAAGACCAAGGCCATCAAGGACGGCGACGAATACGTTCTGACCGGCAGCAAGTGCTTCGTCACCAACGGCGGCATTTCCGACATCTACACCGTCACCGCAGCCACCGACCCCTCCAAGGGCAGCAAGGGGATCTCCCTGTTCATCGTCGAGCGCGATATGCCCGGCCTGTCCGTGGGCAAGCACGAGAACAAGATGGGCATCCGTACATCCAACACCACCGAGATCGCCCTGGACGAAGTCCGTGTTCCCGCAGAAAACATGATCGGCCCGGAAAACAGCGGCTTCAAGACCATCATGAAGATGCTCTCCCGCACCCGTCCCACCGGTGTCGCTCCCGCAGTGGGCGTGGCACAGCGTGCTCTGGATCTGGCTCTGGAATACTCCAGAACCCGCCTGTCCTTCGGTCAGCCCATCGGCAACCTGGAAGGCATCCAGTTCAAGCTGGCGGACATGGAGATGAAGCTCCAGTGCTGCCGTTCTCAGCTGGCATACTCCGCCGCTCTGGTGGATCGCGGCATCTATGACACTCTGGTTGGCTCCTGCACCAAGTGCTTTGTCTCGGAAGCAGTCCTGGACATCTGCCTGCAGGCTCAGCAGATCTATGGCGGCTATGGCTACTCTAAGGAATATCCCCTGGAAAAGCTGGTGCGTGACGCCCGTATCTTCTCCATCTATGAAGGCTCCAGCGAGATCCAGCGCTACATCATCGGTAAGACGCTGGTCGGTAAGATCTAAGGAGGAAAGAACAGATGAATATTCTGGTTTGTGTCAAACAGGTACCGGATACCACTGCGGTCAAGATCGATCCGGTTACCAATACGCTCATTCGTGCCGGCGTGCCCAGCATCCTGAATCCCTTTGACGGGTTTGCGCTGGAAATGGCATTGCAGATGAAGGATAAGACCGGCGGCACCGTTACCGTCATGTCCATGGGCCCTGCCCAGGCAGAGGATGTGCTGCGGGAAAGCCTGTCCGTTGGGGCAGACGAAGCCTACCTGGTCTCCGGTCGGGAATTTGGCGGCTCGGACACCCTGGCTACCAGCTACATCCTCTCCTGCGCCGTCAAGGCCGTTGAGGAAAAGCGCGGCGAAAAGTTCGACGTCATCTACTGCGGCAAGCAGGCCATCGATGGGGACACCGGTCAGGTCGGCCCCGAAATGGCAGAACACCTGGGCTACACCCAGATCACCTACGCCACCGAGCTGGTCGCCTGTGAAGGGGACAAGGTTCAGGTGCGCAAGGAGACTGCGGACGGCTATGACGTGCTGGAAGCAGCCCTGCCGGTGGTCATCTCCGTGACCAAGACCCCCTTCGAGCTGCGTTACCCCACCGTGAAGAAGCGTCTGGCCGCCAACCGCGCTCAGATCCCCACCATTACCCCTCAGGATATGGAAGGTCAGATCGACCTGAGCCGTGCCGGCCTGAAGGGTTCTCCCACCAAGGTCAAGAAGAGCTTCACGCCCCAGCATAACAAGACCTGTGTCGTGGTAGAGGAGGATTCTCCCTCTGCCAGCGCAGTCAAACTGGTTGCCCTGCTGAGCGACGACAAGAAGATTTAAGGAGGCCAGCGATGATGGATTTTACGGAATACAAAGATATTTGGGTATTTATTGAGACGGATGGCGGCAAAGCCGCCAGCGTCGGCCTGGAACTGCTCAACCCCGCCGCTCAGCTGGCTCATAAGACCGGCCAGCAGGCCGTGGCAGTCATCCTGGGCAAGGACAATGCAGCGGCAGAGCAGGAAGCGGCTGCCTATGGTGCGGACAAGATCCTCTCTGTGGAAGATCCCGCCTATGAACACTACACCACCGATGCTTTTGCCTACGGCATGGTCAAGCTGGTGGAGCAGTATAAGCCCTCCATCCTGATGATCGGCGCCACCATCATTGGCCGTGACTTCGGCCCCCGCGTCTCCTGCCGGGTCAAGACCGGCCTGACCGCAGACTGCACTTCCCTGGACATCGACGAAAATGGCGTCATGGGCTGGACCCGTCCCGCCTTTGGCGGCAACCTGATGGCCACCATCATGTGTGAGAACACCCGTCCCCAGATGGGCACCATCCGCCCTGGCGTCTTTAAGAAGGCGGCACCCCAGGAAGGCGCTGCACCCGAAGTCGTCAAGGTGTCCATCCCCGTCCCCGCAGACACCATCCGCACCAAGCTGGTGGAATCCATCAGCGAAGTGGCAGCAGAGATGATCAAGCTGGAAGACGCAGAGATCATCGTCTCCGGCGGCCGCGGTGTTGCCGGTCCGGAAGGCTTTGAAAACTACATCAAGCCCCTGGCAGACGCCCTGGGCGGCGCTGTGGGCGCCTCCCGTGCCGCCGTGGACTCCGGTTGGATCCCCCACGTCCACCAGGTCGGCCAGACCGGCAAGACGGTCGCGCCCAAGCTGTACATCGCCTGCGGCATCTCCGGTGCCATCCAGCATCAGGCTGGCATGAGCGGCTCCGACTGCATCGTGGCCATCAACAAGGATCCCGATGCACCTATCTTCAGCATTGCCGACTACGGCATCGTGGGCGACCTGTTCCAGGTCCTGCCCATCATGACCCAGGAAATCAAAAAGCTGAAGGGGGAATAATCCCCCTTCAGCCCCGTGCGAACCTGTTACGAACAATTCTTTCTGAACTCCTCCTACTTTTATATTACAGAACTTAAAATAAACTACACACTCCTCCTGAAATAAATATTTTACGATTCTATTATATGGGAATATGCGAACGCAGCCTGTGCTCAGCCACACAGGCTGCGTTTTGCGTTTTTAGGGGGATCATCGAAAGATGGAACGAATGAGCATCCAGATGCCCCAGACCAGAAGGACAACAGGGAGGATGCCAATGGCCAGGTTCAGGACGGAGTTAAGAATAGCGTAGCGCATCTTCCAAAGGCCGATGGCGGTGATCACCACCAGTAGGAACACCACCACCCGAAACACCGTCCCCCAGCGCAGGCTGGACAAGCGGTTCCAGAGGGCGGTGCGCCGGTACTGCCGCTCCAACCGCCGCTGCTGCCGTTCCAGCTCCCGCAGCTCCGCCTCATAGGGGTCGGGCTGATGCGTGGGCTGACGTTGGGCAGGCTGCTGCTGGGGAGGAGAACGATGGGCGGAGTCCACCGTGGGGATGTCCACCGAAGGGGTGCCGTCCTGGAACTGGGCGAAGAAATCCGCCCCACCTTGGGGCTGCTTCGGTTCGGACGGCTCTGCCGCAGGAGACGGTATGGGGATGGGCTGGGTCTGCTGCTGTTCCTCCTGGTAGGCGCGGAGCATGGCCTCGAAGGGGTCGGCAGGGGTGGTTCTCTGTCGGCCTTGGGGCGCCACGGTGTAGCCGGCAGACAGCAGATCGGCGTCAGGGCGGTCATCCTGGATGGTTGGGCCGCCGCAGAAGGGACAGCCGGAACGCTTCTTGGAGAAAAGATAGCGGCAATCGTCACAGCGAATGGACATGGCGCACCTCCTAAAGGGTAAAGTGTTGGATGAGGATGGGGATGGGGTGGTTCTTGCCGTACAACAGACAGCCGTCCCCCAGTCGGGTCAGCTCCTCTGGGTTGACCACGGCCTGCTGCACCTCTCGCTGCGCCATGCCGTGGCCGTGGGAGGAGAAGATCCGAAAAGGTTCTCGGTGCTTGTCCATATGCCGCTCGGTGACCTGCCGGTAGTATTGCCCGATGCCGGCGGAGAAGGGGGCGGCGGCCAAGGTGCTGGAGCAGGCAAAGACGAACAGCTCTTGTAGCTGCCCAAACAGAGCGGCCTGGGTGCGGTCGGATGCGTCTGTCTGTACGGCGCTGGACAGATCTTCCGCCAGGATGCCGGTGGCGTAGTTCATGGCGCTGTGCTCCTGGAGAAAGAGGGACTGGAAGCGGGGGCTGTTGGGCAGGGTAATGCCGCTGGTGACCAGCAGGTAGGGAGCGTTCTGGTCGTTGAGGGCTTGCAGCTCCACGGCCAGGTAGTCCAAAATCTCACTCCGGCTGCCGGGGACATAGATGCTGATGAGACACTTCTCCCTCACCGCTTGGATGATGCTCAGCTTGGTGTGTCCGGCAAAGCCGCGGGGCGTCCACAGGCACTTGTTCATAGCTTGGGCAAAGGCGCGGACGGCATGAAAGGCTTTCTGCTGACTGCCGCTCTGGGAGAGCCGTCCCATGAGCTGCTCAGAGAGAGGCTGGGGCAGAAAGGCCAGCACATTCCGTTCCAGGTCGGAATAGGGCATTCGGGTCAGCTCCAGCAGCAGATCCAGGTTGTAGGGGGAAGCACCGAAGGGGGTGGGGTGCTTGGAGCATTGAAAACGCAAGAGTTCGAGATAGTCGGACAGCGCCGACCGCACTGCCTGGGTCTCTGACCGGAAGCCGTCATCGCTGACGGGACAGAGAATGTCCAGTACATAGCTGGCGGACAGACCGTACAGCGGGTCGTAAAAGGCGTTGGCGGCGCCGTTGGGGTTGGCCAGGTACATTTGGAACTGAGCCGGCAGGCGGCGGAGAAGGGGATTGCGGTCATAAATGCGGCCGAGATGCCCTTCCAGTTGGGGGTCATTGTGGATCAAGACCACCCCGCGCTTGCCGCAGCAGCGCTCCATTTCATGGAGCCCCACCGCCTCTCGTTGCTGCCGGCCGCCACAGAAGGCGGCAAAATTGGCCGCAGCATGGCGGTCGGAGCGCACCTCCTGAAGGGAACGACGCTGCACTTGCTCAAGGGTGCGGAAATGATGGATATGAGCCATAAAATCACCTCAAATAAGGGTCTTTTTCAAAGTAAAAGTAGAATGGTTCCGCTTGAGAGGCCAGCCCTACCACAGCGTGTCCCGGCGGTAATTGCTGAATATGCCAGTGCTCCACGCTGAACCCGTCCCGTTCTCGGTCGATGGGGGTGTGGCTGCCGTTTTCGTATCGGTAGGCGGTGACGTTGGGGCCAAAGAGACGGGTCACATAGTCCCGCGAAGCGTAGTCGCCGGTGTTCAGGGCGATGACCGAGCCGAAGCCGCCCAGGATGACCTGACCGGCCTCCTGTCCGTAGGTGGCATAGATCTGTCCCACGCTTTGCAGTCCTGCTACCACGGACACCCGTTTGCTGCGGCCGAAGTTCAAGGCGTCCTCCAGATGAGTCACCTTGGGCAGCAGTTTCAGCTCGTCCAGGAACAAGTGGGTGTGCCCGTTGGCTTCGGTGCTCAGCGCCTCCTTCAGCGCCAAATCCACCAGCAGCCGGTACATGGGCGTCATGACCTCCCCCAGCGCCAGGTCGTACAGGAGGAAGATATTCCGTCCGCCCTTCTGCCGGATGGCCTTGCGGATGGAGAAGGAGGGTTGGGTGGGGGAGGGCTTTTGGCAAAAGACGCCTTGAAAACAGTCGTAGAGCATACTGCGCAATTCACCAAACACCCCCAACGCCTGGTTGCTGGTGCCGTCGCCAATGTAGGAGATCAGCCCGTGCATATCCGGATAGATGCGAAAGTACTGGGCGAACTGAGCGGGGGTCTTGCGGAGCAAAAAGGCAATGAAGTCGGCGTTATTCAGCTGTCCTGCCCACCGTTCCGGAGCGTCTCGGTGGCGGCGGATGAAGTAGATGACCATGTTGGCAAAGATGTCCCGAGCGGCATTGGCGAAGAAGGGCTGGGTCTGAGAGCCGCGTCCCTGAAAGAGCACGTTGGCCATCTCTCTGGCGTTACCCTCGTAGTCCATCGGGGCGTTTCCGTCCGCCAACACCTCATCAAAGAGGTTCCAGATGACGCTGCGCTTCCGGTAACGCCGGTCGTTGCCCAGGATGTAGTCTCCATCCTGGTAAAAGCCCGGGTGGGTGATGTAATCCCCCTTGGTGTCGAAGATGAGACTCACCCCGTCCCGCTGGCCGGAACGGTTCCAGTGAAGGGCTTGGGCGACGATCTGGTTGAGCACATTGGTCTTGCCGCTGCCGGCGCCGCCCAGGAGCAGGAGGTTCTTGAAAACGGTCGGCTCGTCAATGGCGAAATGCCGTCCCGTGTCTTGATCTCGAAACAGGAATCGAGGCGGGTCGTTGGTGGGGCGATACTGCCCCTGCTGAACGGAAAATCCATATAGATTGGTTTCACGCATCACTGCCATGATCGTTCCTCCTGTCGGATGTTATGGAGTGTAATCGTCATCGTTGTCCTGGGTCGCCCCGTCATCACCCAGAGTAGCTCCGCCCAGGCTGAGACCCGTCCCAGCCCCCTTACCATCGCTTTTGCCGTCGTCCAGACCGTCATCTTGGATGGTTCCAGCGGATTCCCCAGCGGAAGGGGCGGCGTCCACTTCACCGGCGCCATCGTCATAATCCGCCTCACCGCCGGACAGCTCCAGGGTGCCGTCTGATTCCAGCCCGTCCGCTAGGGAAAGGCCGGTGGCTTCGCCTGCTCCTGTTGCCAGGCCATCTTCGGCAAAAGCGGGCGCTTCTTCAGAAGCGGCTTCGGTTTCCTCTGGCGGAGCGGCGGCGTGGGCTTCCGGATTGGCGCCTGCGGCCAGGGCGCTGACCGCTTCGGGGGAGCTGGACAGGTCTGCGGAGGAGTGGATGCCGTAGGTTTCGCACAGATCGTAGATGGCCTGGTAGCTCTCACTGGCATTGCTGCGCACCACATTGTCCTCCCGATCCTGGATGACCGCAGCCAAGGTTTGTTCGATGTTGGGGTCGTTGTAGTGCCGTGCGGCATCGGACAGGGCGTTTTGGAAGGAGTCGTTTCGAGCGGCGGCGAAATAATCCAGCCGTGCCGAGTCGAATTTCCCTGTGGCTTGTTCGTAATCGGCTAACGCTTGCAGCGTCCGGCTTTGGCCGGCGGCGTAGGCTTCCTTTTCGATGCCTTGGATGCGGTACAGCTCCCAGTCCATGTTGGGGGTGATGTAGGTGCCTGGAATCTGCCCCAACTGTTCCTGGATGCCGTGGGTGCCTTCGTGGTAGACTGTGTCTAACGTATTCCAACTGGGCGCCAAGGCGTCGATGCGGCTCTCCACGCGGTTTCCGTTTTCATCGGTGAAATGGGTGCAGAACTGGCCGTCCCGCACCAGATAGGTGTTCAGCCGGATGGTGCTGCCAAACTGCTCCCCGTAGGCGCTGCCCTCCATGGGGTGATGGGTGATGAGACAAGGCTCCACATCGTGTTCTGCGGCATAGCGGTTGGCTACTTCCTGGCAGGCGTCCAGACGTTCTGCAAAGGACAGACCCGCCCACTGGGCGGAGCTGAACAGGGCGTTGAGCTGCCCCTGGGTCAGCGTGTCGTACCGAGTCTCATATCCTCCTGTGTAGCTCATTAGGATCACCGCCGTAAGATCAGCGCCTTGCCATTGCAGGGATCCTTCAGGTAGGCGTCCATGAGAAGAACGGCCTGGAGATAGCTGCACCCGTGGCGCATGGCTTGGATGAGCAGAAGGGAGAACTCGCCGGCCTGGAATTGCTGGGGCTTGCCGGTGTCCAGGTAGCGCCGGAGGGGCGCTTCCAGCCGGTCATCTAGGAACTGCCGGTACTCCTCCGCCTGCTGGGTAATGGCTTGCGTGCTCCAAGTAGGGTGGTCGAGGGTGAGAAGATGTTCCAATTCCTGGTTAGAAATGGCGTGCAGCATGGCTGGATTCCTCCTTTTTACGATTCTATGTTATTCAATATAGCAAATCGGAGGGGAGATGACAATAGGAAACGTCACAAAAACGAATATTTTTTCTTTTTCTTCTGAAAACTTCATATTTCCTCTTGCGATCGCATCCGTTCCGTGTTATAGTGTCAGCAAAGGAAACAACGATGGGAGGATCGAACTATGAATCAGGATATTGCACAGGAGATCATCATTTTACGAGCGAAAAACGGCTGGACACAGCAGATGCTGGCGGAGAAACTAGGCACGACACAACGAACCATCGCCGCATGGGAGTCCGGAGTATCCAGTCCACGCAAGACCATGCGGGTCCGCATCGCTCAGGCATTTGACCTGCCGGACAACTATTTTTTAGAGCGTGCGGAAGGGGGAGCGACCCAAAATCAAATAGAACGGATCATAGAACGGATAGACGGCGTGCTCTCCGAATCAGAGCAATTTGGTACAGAGGAGGGGAAGCGGAAAATACTAAAAAAGTTCCAAGAAGTTCTTTCGGACTTTCCCACAGACGGTCAAGACAGAAAAAAATAACGGAGACGAGAATGGAGAAACGCTATGGCGATTATTGGATTTGACTTTGGCAACTATAATACCTTCCCTTGCTTTATTTCAGATTTTGACCCTGGCACGCGCATGGGCGGAATCGTTCACGACCTGCTGCCCGGCGGGTTGCAGGATGGTATCCCCAGCGTGTTCTACTACTCCGAAAAGGTAGGCGTCCTCTGCGGGGAGGAGGCGGTGCGTACCCGTGCCCGACCGCAGAGCAATCGCATCCGCAATCTGAAACGGCACCTGGGGGACTCGATCACCTTGGATGACGGCAGCGTCATCTCCTATGACGACGCCATCACCAGCGTCATCCAGCACTGCGTCCGCCGTGCCAACGAGCAACTCCACGCCGGCTGGCAGATGACCACCAATCAGATCTCCCTGTCTTATCCCGCCTCCTATACCGCCGCCCAGCTCCAGCGACTCATCGAGCTGGCCGAGCAGGCCACCCTGGCGGACGGCACGCCGGTGAAGGTGGTGGGCACCATTCGGGAGCCGGCAGCGGCAGCACTGGACTATCTGGCGGAATACGCCCAGACCAAGGAGGAGACTACCGTCCTGACCTATGACCTAGGCGGCGGCACCTTTGACCTGGCGCTGGTGGCGGCCTATCCCGCCGGACGAAAGAATCAGACGGGCGGCACCTACTACTATGACGTCATCGCCCCCGGCGGCCTGCCCAATGTAGGCGGCACGGAGTTTGATAAGGTGGTGTATCAGTTGGTACTCTCCAAGCTGGACGTGCCCTTGAAACCGGCGCACAAAAGCGCCTTGCGCCGTCTGGCGGAGAATATCAAGATCGCCCTGAGCACCGATGATTATGTCGAGGAGGATCTGTTCTACGAGGACGACTACCTGCCCTTCCAGATCACCCAGCAGGAGTTTGCGACTGCGTCCCGTGATCTGCTCATGCAGACCATTGATGCCACCCGTGAGATGCTCCGGAATCATCCCAACCAACAGCCGGAGTTGATTCTGCTCACCGGCGGCGCCAGTCAGATGCCCATGGTAAAGCGGGAGCTGGAGAAGGCGCTGCCGCAGTTTAAAGGAAAGATCGTCTATTTCCGTCCCAGTCGTGCCATCGCCTACGGCGCTGCCCGTTTCGGCACGGCAGAGGAGAATCAGGATGTGACCGATGGCGGCAGGATGGTGCAGCAGCGCACTATGTTTGATATTGGCGTCCGCTATTATGAGCGCGGGAAGGAGGATGCGCAGTATATCTACACGCACATTCCTGCCAATACGCCCATTCCTTATACGGGAGTGTTTGAAGACTCGTACACCCATAACGAAGGGCAGCAATACAGCACCTTCCGAGTGTTCGAGGCGGTTACGCAGCATCCGGATCAGTACAAAACAGAAGAAGATTATGTCGAGATTATGAAAGTGACCTTGGATTATGGAGCGCCCATGCCCAAGGGCACCCAGAATGAGTCCAGACTCCATGTGGATGAGCGTGGTGTACTGACCATTCAGGCGCGGACGAAAACATCCGAGGGAGTCAAACCGGTCGAAAATACGGTGCAGCTGACCAACCTCAGCAGCTCCGGTTGAGCAGGAGAGCTATAATGAGTCAGATAAAAAAAGGAACGCATCGCCCCATTCTGGGGTGTGATATTGGCAACGGCTTTGGGTACGTCTCCCTGCTCCAGCAGCAGGCAGGCGACCCCTTGTCCTTGCTCCCCAGCAAGTACCAGCTGTCCGATCTGGGGATGCCCACCACTGCCTATGTGACTCCGCCGGACGGCGCCCCCATCGTGGTATTCCAGAAGGGGAAGGCGGCGGAGAAGCGGTATCAGAAGTACCCCAAACAACTGGTACACGCAGTCAAAACCCGACTGAAGGAGGGAAGCATCGCCCTGCCGGAGGTGGAGACGCCGGTGCCGGTGGCACAGCTCTACGGTGCCATCGCCAGAGATCTGGTGACTTTGGCGGAGGAAGAACTGAAGAACAAGGGCATCGACCCCATCTATGATCTGGCGTTCACCTTCCCTGCCTCCATTGCCGATGATGCCGCCGTGCTGGAACAGATGCAGCAGGCCATTCAGGCAGTGGAGGTGGACGGTCACCCCCTTCGGGTGCTGGGGCGCTTGCCGGAACCGGCTGCGGTGGCCATTGATTATCTGCACTATATGCAGCACATCGCTCCCGAGGACATCCGGCTGAAGGAGGAACAGTTCACCGTCCTGGTCTACGACCTGGGACACGGCACCTTTGACACCGCCGTAGTCACCGCCCAGAGCAAGGGCAGCCCCTATCAGCTCCACGCCAAAGACGGCCTGCCGATGGTGGGCGGCAAGGATTTTGACCAGGTGCTCTATCAGGAGTTCTGCCGCCAGCTGCGGGAACAGTACGATTACGCCCCTAAGAACGAGCGGGAGCGGCAGAAGATCTTGCAGGCGGCCGTCCAGGCCAAATTTGAGTTGACCGATGGCGAGAGCAGCGTCCAGCAGATCCCTGTAAAAGAGGAATACTATGAAGTGGAAGTGACCCAGGCGCAGTTCGAGGCCCTCAGCCAGGAACTGATGGTACAGACCCTGGAACTGGTGCAGGAGATGCTGGAGGAGAGCGAGGCCAACGGCGTCACCATCCAGGGCATTGTCCTCTCCGGCGGCGCAAGCAAGATGCCCATGGTCAAGCGGAACCTGGAAGCGCTGGTGGAAGGCGCCCTGCCGGTGGTGCTCTACCGTCCCAGTGAAGCGGTGTCCTACGGCGCCGCTCGGTTCGCCTATGGCATCCAGCCGGAGGCAGAAGAACCTCATGAGCAGGATACACCCAACCCAGTGCTAGAGCAGTTCACCGACTGCGGCTATGGCATCTGGATGCCGGCAGAGGGGAAGCTGGATGGCCAGGTGCGCTTCCTGGTGGGCAGCGGCCAGCGCCGTCCGGCAGTGTCCTCTCCGGCGACCGTGGTGAGCCAGTCCTCCCGTATGGTCATCAAGCTCTACCGTTCCCAGAGCGGCCAGGAGCAGAACAGCGCAGCGGACACAGAACAGTGTCACTCCATGCTGTGGTTCCCCTTTGACGTGACGGCAGGGCAGCGTTATCAGGTGCGGCTCATCGTCCGAGAGGATTACAGCGTTGTGGTGGAGCTGACGGACGAGGAGGGAAACGTGACCCAGAAGAGTACATCCGATCTGCTGAGCAAGCTGATCTAAGCGGGAAAGGAACCAATGATGATAATGACAACAAAAAAGCCCTTGCGCACGGCTTTGGAGGTGTACCGTTCCGGTTACCAGAACCAGTATGTGCTTGGCGCCTATGTGCTTGGCGTCTATGTGCTGGCCAGCCAGACCTTCTTCCAGGAGCTGCGGAATGCCGTCTGCTACGAGCTGGAGCACTACGGCTTCTGTTCCCTGGTGGATGAGCTGCTGAAGGAGCCGCCTGAGTATATGGATAAGGTAGCCTACGCCGTATTCTGCGATCTGGCGGTAGGGTATCCTGCTGGCCAGCTGGCGGATGTGAGAAACAGCGATTATCTGCCTTATTTGAACCCTCCTGTGCGCTGGTCTGCGTGCAGCGCTATGGGGAAGCAGTATGGGATTTTGGGCAGCAGGGGAGTGAAGGACATCCAGCGTGCCAGAGATGCGGTGCGTGAGGGACATCTGTGCTACTTAAAGACCTTGACCGAAGCCCAGCCCACCCAGAAGCCCCAGGAGATACCGATCACACCTGCACCCGACCCGAAAGAGGAGGAACGCCTGCTCCAGGAGGCCAAGAACCAGGCCGCGCAAATCGTGGAAAACGCAAAGCTGGAAGCGGAGCGCATCAACCAGAGCGCTCAGACCGCCGCAGATGCTATCCTAGCAGAGGCGCAGGCCAAGACAGAGAACAGCGCCAAGGAGCGGGCGGACAAGCTGGTGCAGAAGTACCTGGCGCAGGCTCAGCGGGAGATGCGTCAGACCTGCGATGCCGAGATGGAAGTCCGCTTGCAGAAGACCCTCAGCCAGGCACGCACCCTGGAGACCATCCACGGGGAGATGTGCGACAAGACCAACACCCTGCAGGCCAACTGGATCAAGGCGCTGGACAATACCTTGGAGCAGCTCAACGCTGTTAAGACGGACTTTTATCAGCACCTGAGCCAGTGGCAGAAGGCTCTCTACCCCAGAGAGGTGAAAGCCTTGGCCGAGTGCTATCTGGAGCTGTACCGTATGTTAAATGTGGACAAACTCCTCCGAGAGGAAGTGGTCTTCCAGGCCGACCAGCCCCAGACGGAACCATCTCCCAAAACGGTGGAGGGGCTGCACAAGCTGAACAAGACCCTGACCACCTTCCTCCGTCACTTTGAGGCGGCGCTGAATGGCTTGGGACTGTATGCCTATTACCCCCAGCCGGGAGAACTGTTTGATGAGATGCGTCATACGCCCGAGGATGAGGATGCGGTATGTGAGGGCAAGACCATCCAGTTCTGCATCCAGCCTGGCATCGCCAAAAAATCCAGCGATGGCGGCGAGGATGACGTAGTCATTCCCGCTGAGGTGAGACTGAACCCATAGGAGGCGTATCATGAGTACAACACGCTATGAAGCAGCCACCCTCTACGACAGCAACAGACGAAAGATCGGCCACCCCACCCGTTACCTGGTGTTGGATCTGGACACCGGTTCCGCCGGTGCTTGTTCCTGTGACAAAGACGGACGGGCAAGCCTGACCGCCACTTGGGCACTGCCGGAGAAAATCAACCTTTGGACAGCCTGGGTGGAGTGCATCCAGGCGCTGTTGGGAGAGGATTACCCCTTTGATGTGGCGTCGGAGCTGCAACGTCAGCTGCCGGAGTCCAACCGAGCTTTGCACAATTACCTGACCTCCGACCGCCTGTTGGACAGCACCGCTCTGACCTTCGGCGAGCGGAGCTTGACCTGTTCTCAGGTGGAGGCGTCCTTTGAGACAGTGGGAGCTGCGCTGGACACCTTGTTGCAGCAGGGCGAAGCATTGGTGCCGGAGCGCGCACGGGAGACCATGGGCATCTTCCCCCTGGGGCAGGCGGCTCACTGCTTCTTGGTGGAGCACGCCATCTGCACCCACTTCTCTGCCGACCCCTTCCTGCACGATGACCGGTTTGTCCTCGACGGATTCACCCAGGACAGCGCCCAGGTCATCGCCCAGGGCATGGCGCTGGCCACAGCCAATATGGTGATCGGCCACACCGTCACCCTGGTGCTCACCCAGGCGCCGGACGGAAAGACAGCGGAGATTCCCCTGCTGACCAAGGGGGCACCGCCCACCCAGGTAACGCCGGAAGCCTATGTGGGTCCCATCTACATCGCCAACGGACAGCCCATCGTCCTCAAGGTGGACGATGCCCCTCGGACTGTGAAGCTGCCCTACGCCATGGCGCCCATGGACAGCGACCTGATCGACCTGGCCGCCGGCGGGGACGGCAGTGGGGTGACCTTGAGCATCCGGTGCAGTCGAATGCCCACGCGGGTGTTTGCAGTGCAGTTGACGTAAGGGGACTTTGATAGAGAGGAGCAGAGGATGGATTCCAGACAAAAGAAACAGTTAAAGAGACAGTTGGAGGGACAGGCCAGCCTCCTGGTCTCTGAGAACAGTGACGTGGCCTTGGTGGCTGGCCTGCTGACCACCTGTTCCGCCCTCCTCCGGACGGCAGAACAGAATATGCCCGCCGCCTTTACCAACCAGGAGTTCGACCAGATCTATGCCGGTTACTTAGGGTTAGCCGGTGGTGTCAATCGGTTCAGCCAGTTTGGACAGGGGTATCTGAGTCAGAACTACAAGACCCTGCTCCAGGAGCAGATGGATAAGGCGACACAGCTCCAACAGGAGCGCAAGACCTTGGAAGACCAGCTGACCCAGACCCAGCACCAGCAGGCCGAGACGCAGCAGGCGGTGACCCAGCTAAAAGGACAGTTGGACAGCGCCCAGGCGGAGCACCGGGCGGCAGAAACCCAGAAAGCCCAGCTTACCCAGGAGGTGAGCGACCTCCAAAGCAAGACCGAAGCTCTGAAAGCCCAGTGGGACAGTCTCCAGCGCCAGAAGGAGCAGTTTGAACCGGATTTGGATGCGCTGCTTCAGGCGGTGGCAGCCGCAAAGGAGAGCTATCAGGAGATGGTAGCCTACTACGCCGAGCTGGAACGGATCCAGAAGGGCATGGAGGCGGAAGGCTTTGTGGACATGGCCAGCTTCGCCCAGGCTCTGTTGGAGAAGAACCAGCAGGGGGCGGCGCTGATGGCGGACTACGACCGCATCTTGAGCAATGTACTCGCCGATGTGGAAGCCCTCCAACAAAAGGTAGATGACCGAAGACGGGCGGGCGGTTGAGATGAAGGTGCAGCTGCATAACCTCCAGGACGGTGTGACCGTCTTGGGGCCAGGGGTGCGCTACGGACTTTGGGTGCAGGGCTGTCCCCGCCGCTGCCCTGGCTGTATGACCCCCCAGAGCCAGCCCAGAGAGGGCGGCTGGTGGGCGGAGACGTCCCAGGTGGCGGAGGACATCCTGCGCTCCGGTCGGACGGGGCTGACCATCAGTGGCGGCGAGCCCTTCTTGCAGGCGGAAGCCCTGTGTGAACTGATTGGCAAAATCCGCCGGCAGCGGGACATCGGCGTTATCCTTTATACCGGCAACACCCTGGCGGAATTACAGGCCAGCGACGACCTGTGGGTACAGGCACTGCTGGCGCAGTGTGACCTGCTGGTGGACGGCGCGTATATCGAAGCATTGAACGACGGAAAGAACCTCCGCGGTTCCTCCAACCAGAACGCCATCCCCTTGACCGACCGCTATCGGGACTGGGTGGAGCACTACGGTTCGGAGCCAGCGAAGGTGGAGTTCTTCTGGAAGGAAGACAGGATCAGCATGGTGGGCGTGCCCACAAAGGACGTGCTGGAACGGTTTGCACACACATCCTTTTAAAGGTAGGGAGGATTTTTAGATATGAGTTATACGGAAACCCCTGAACAGCGGCAGATCCGCATCCTGAGAAACAGCATCTCCAGCATGAGAAGTGACAACGACCGCCTGAGCAGTCAGAACCGCCGCTTGGAACGGGAGATGGAGCTGGTGCGGCGGCAGCAGCAGTTGGAGAATGAGCGTATGGCGGTGCAGATGCGTCAGTTACAGCAGCAGGAGCGTGCCGCCCGCACCGCCGCCCTCCAGGCGCTGGACGCAGAGGTGAAGGAGAAGGAACGGCTCCAGAGCGAGAAGATCCGTGCCATGCAGACCCAGCACGCTGCCCAGATGCAGCAGCTTCAGAGCCAGTTCCAGAGCGAGCGCCAGGGACTGCGGGAGGAGATCCACCAAAGCCGCGCCGAGCTGCGCACCGGTCTTGCCCAGCTGCGGACGGAGACCGATGCAAAGCTCCGCCAGCAGCGGACAGAGCATCAGGCGGAGCTGGCGCAGCTCAACAGCAAATGGGAAGGCCAGCTCAGCCAGGTAGATCAGAAGGTCAATGCCCTGGCGCAGCAGATCACAGAACGAGAGCAGGGGCAGCGGGAGCTGGCTGTGTATTGGAGCCAGGAGGCGGAACGGCTGGTGCGCCAGCTTCGGGAGAGCTTCCGGCCGCAGCTGCTGGATCGCCGCCGTATGACCGTCCTGGAGCGGAAGATCCGGCAAGCCCAGGAGGACATTCAGGGCGGACAGTACCAGTCCGCCATCACCGCCGGTCGGGACGCCTTCTTTGACGCCTTGGACAGCAAGGAGGATTTGGCGGCGGCGGAATTGGAGTGGAACTACTGGTTCAACGCCGTCAAAACCAGAGAGGCTCAGCTGCTGGACAGCTTGGACGCCGCCCAGCATCGGGTATACACCATCCCCATGGACGGCGAACAGGTGGAGGAGGACAGCGGCATTGACTATTGGACTTATGGCCAGCTGTCCATCACCCAGGAGCGCATCAACCAGCTGCGCCAGCAGCTGAGCCAGCTGGACAACGCCACCACCACAGAATTGCAGGAGCGGGTGGAGCAGATCCGCGGCTTGCAGGAGGAGTTGGTGCTGGTGGAAAACGCCGCCCATATCAACGTGGCCATGTCCCTGTCCCGCTTTGAGACAGCGTCCAAGATCGGACACATCTTGGACGAAAATTATGAGATGATCGACTCCGATGGGGACTTCTTCAGCGAGGAGAACCGAGAGGAGTACCACGCCATCTTCCAGAACCCAGTCACCCGGGATCAGGTGGCGGTGGTCATCACTCCGCTGCCGGACGAGGCTGGCGTGGTCACCAATCATGTGGAGCTCATCGTGGGCAACGCGGACAACAACCCCATCACCCGAGATCGCATGGTCAACGAAGTGGCGGAAAAGCTCCGAGGTGCTGGCGTGGAAGGCTGCGCCTTCCCCTGCGCCAGACGGTACGGGGACGGGACGGCTCAGGAGGTGGCTCGCGTAGGCAATATCGCCGCCGTGGCTGCCGGGAAGGAGTCCGCCCGTGCTACTCCGCCGGAGGGTGCGGTGCAGACCAGAGACGTCACCGCCCGCATTGGACGAAAGACCAGACCCTGATAACAGAGGAGAACCATCATGGGAGCAAACTACTTTACACCGGAAAACGCCTGGCGGCATCTGTTCTTCATCCACGGCTGTACCGCAGATGAGTTCTACACCGATGGCGGTCTAAAGCTGAATATCGAGCAGCTGACCCAGCTGGAGCTGAAGCGCAGCGGCTATGAGCGGGTGGTCTTTTACGACAAGGATCAGAAGCTCTACTGCTACGATGACGAATCCTTCGCCCTCCTGCGGGGGCGGAGCGGTGCGGGCAAAGGGATGGCTCCCGCACCGGAAGGTGCTGCGCCCACCCATCGGAAGGGCGGCCTGAAACGGGGCAAGCTGGGCAAAAAGGCGGCTGCGTCAGCAGAGCCTGTCCAGCCGGTGGAGGCGGAAGCCGTTCCCGACCAGCCGGAGCAGACCGATGGAACGTGGACGCCCGGCGCCGCCTCCGGCATCGGCATCCGCCGGATGGGCGATGGCTCGCTCCACCTGGGCATGGTGGACAACACCTTCGTCAAGCGCCAGATAGACGCCTATATGTATAACGCCAGCATCAAGACGGCGGTGGTCATCAATGATCCGGATGACTTCCTGCGGGAGTTCGGCGATGACCCTATGCACGCCCTCACCGCCGGATACGAGCGGATGGGGACGGAGAACCAGAACATCATGGTCTGTCTTTACACCGATGAACGCTTGGGCAACGTCTACCAGGTCGCCCAGTTCGACCCCCAGGGGAAGAACGTCAACGATATTCAGATCGGCTGCCCCAATGTGGCCGAGCTGCGCAACCTGCTCACCTATCTGCGGGTGCGCCACGGCTTGCGGATGTCCCTTCGGGATTTGACGCCCAACGCCCTGGCCTTGCGCCAGGCCATGTCTCTCAGCGAGCAGGAGGTGCGCATCAAGGATCTATACACCCGCCTGCGGGCCTTTGGCGATCGGCAGCCTCTGACACCGGCAGCCTGCTATGAGCTGGTGGGCGTGAAACAGCCTACCTCAGCCAAGGAACAGCTGGCATCGCTCATCGGGATGCAGTCCCTGAAGGATGCTTTGGCTCAGTTTGACACCGGTGACGCCGACCAGGCTGGCGCACTGGCCTACTTGACTGCCTCCCGCCTCCAGCCTGACCTGCCCCATCCCAAGCCCAAGGAGGAGATGATCCACTTCCTTCTCACCGGCAACCCCGGCACTGGCAAGAACACCACCGCCCACCTCATCGGACAGCTATTCTACGAGATGGGCTATCTGGAGACTGGACATGTGGTGGAGACTGACCGTTCCCAGCTGGTGAGCAACCATGTGGGCGAGAGCGCCCTGTGGACCCGACAGAAGGTGCAGGAGGCCATGGGCGGCGTGCTGTTCATCGACGAAGCCTATACCCTCAAGCGCAATCGCGACAGCGGCAACGACTTTGGCCAGGAGGTCATTGACACGCTGGTGAAGCTGATGGATCAATACAAAGGCAAATTCATCTTAGTGGCGGCAGGCTACCCCAGGGAGATGGAGCTGTTTGAGAAGTCCAACCCCGGTCTGGCCGGACGGTTCCGCCACCTGCACATCAGCGACTACACTCCGGCGGAGATGGAACAGATCGTGGCCTTCCACACACGGAAGAACAACGCCGTCCTCTCTGACGAACTCCAGGCAGCACTGCCCAACTTCTGTGAGAACTGGGTGAACCTGGCGGGCACGGAGTGGAACAACGCTAGAGAAGCGGTGAACCTGCTGGATGAAATGCTGCGGAACTGGAAACAGGATCCGGAAGCCCAGTCGGTGACCGATGAGACGGGGGTCACCCACGCCCTCCTGGAACCACACCACATTCCGGAAGCCCTGTCCGGCAACCTGAAACCGGTGGCGGAGATGCAGGCGGAAGCGCTGAACCGGCTCAACAGCCTGACCGGTCTCAATGGCGTGAAGGCGACCGTAGAGCGGCTTCGCCGCCGGATGCTGGCAGGCGATCAGAAGGAGCCGGGACACTACCTGTTCACCGGCAACCCCGGCACAGGCAAGACCACCGTGGCACGGTACATGGGGCAGATCCTGCGCAACCTGGGGATGCTGAAGCGGGGGCACCTGGTGGAGTTCACCGCTTCGGAATTGATGTCCCAGGTGTTCAACGAGGAGCATCAGGGGGACTTCTATGAGACGGTGAGGCACGCCATGGATGGAGTGCTGTTCATTGATGAGGCCTATCAGCTGACCACCGACACCACCGGCCGTGGCCGTCCCATCCTGGATGCGCTGCTGCCTTTCATGGAGAAGAACCGGAAGAATATCTGCGTCATCGTGGCAGGCTATGAGGACGAGATGGACGACTTCTTGAAGTACAATTCCGGCTTCCAGAGCCGGTTCACCGAGAGCGTACACTTTGACAACTACTCTGGCGCCCAATTACAGGCCATCCTGCTGGCCATGCTGGAAGAACAGGGCATCCAGGCGGATGCAGACTACCAGGAGTACGCCCTGCGCGCCTTGACTCGTTATGTGGAGATCCACGGCAAGGAAAAATCCTTCGGCAACGCACGCTACGTCCGCACCGAGTTCCTTCCGGATTCTCTGGACGCCCAGACTGACCGGCTCATCCGCCAGTACGGCGAGGATTTCCCCAGAGAACTGAAACAGCAGCTCACCGGTGCGGACATCCCAGCCGAGCTGGTGCGCTTCACCAAGCAGCCCCTGCCCCAGCCGGACACCCGGACGGCGGCGGAAAAGCTGGATGATCTGGTGGGCTACGAACCCATCAAGGCGGAGCTGCGCAAGCTGCTCAAGAGCAAGCGCTCCACCCAGGACGAGGAGCTGGGCGTGATCCGGATGCCGGAGCGGCTCCATTGGGTGCTGGAGGGCAACCCCGGTACCGGCAAGACCATGATTGCCAAGCTCATCGGCCAGGTCTATCGGGAGTGCGGCATCCTGCCCAAAGGACATACCAATAAGGTCACCCGCTCCGACCTGGTGGGGGAATACATGGGGCAGACCGCCCAAAAGACTCGGCGGGAGATCGACCGCGCCATGGGCGGCGTGCTGTTCATTGACGAAGCCTATACCCTGACCAAGGTGGAGGGCAACGGCAGCGGTTATGGCCAGGAGGCCATTGGGGAGCTGGTGGAGGCCATGGAGGATTATAAGGGCGAGTTTGCCGTCATCTGCGCCGGTTACCCGGATGACATGGAGGACTTTCTGAAAGCCAACGCGGGCCTTGCCAGCCGGATGAAGAAATTCGTCCTGGAGGACTACACGCCGGCAGAGCTGGCAAAGATCTTCCGTCATATGTGTCAGGAACAGAAGGCGGAGCTGACACCTTCTCTGGATGAGAAGCTGGAACAGCTTTTCGCCAATCAGAAGCAGCGGGAGAGCAAGCTGCGGGATTGGGGCAACGGTCGGGAGGTGGAGAACCTGCTGCGGGAGATGCTCCACGAATGGGAAGATCATCCGGAATTCCGAGAGACGGAGGACGGAAAGAAGATCCTGCTCACAGAGGAGCATGTGCCCAAGAAGTTCACCCGCTATCTCAAGGGCACGCCCCAAACAGCGGAAAAGCCCCGCAGCGCGATGGAGGAGATTCAGCAGCTCATTGGCTTTGATGAGGTGAAGGGGGAACTGGAGGATCTGCTGTCCCTGGGACAGATCAGCGCACGTCCTGAAATGGAGGATCTGATGGATGACCTGAACTTCCACTGGGTGCTTCGGGGCAACCCAGGCACCGGTAAGACCACCGTGGCGAAGCTGATTGGCAAGGTCTACAAAGAGATCGGCCTGCTCTCTCGGGGGCACACGGTAAAGGTGACCCGTGCTGACCTGGTGGCAGAGTATGTGGGACAGACCGCTGTAAAGACCAAACGGTGCATTGACCGCGCCATGGGCGGCGTACTGTTCATCGACGAAGCCTATACCCTGAAGCGAGGAGGCAGCGGCGGCGACGACTTTGGTCAGGAGGCCATCGACACCCTGTTGGAGCAGATGAGCGACCGGAATGGGGAGTTTGCGGTCATCGCCGCCGGATATCCTAAGCCCATGAAGGCGTTCCTGGATTCCAATCCGGGGTTTGAGAGCCGGTTTGAAAAGGATTTCCTGCTTCGGGATTATACTGCGAAAGAGTTGTGCCAGATCTTCCTCCAGAAATGTCAGAAGAAGCGATTCGTCCTGGCCGAGGATTTGCAGGAGGTGCTGGAACTGCTGTTTGAGAACATGATTGATGCCAGGATCAAGAACTGGGCCAACGGTCGGGAAGCGGAAAAGCTGGAGGTTCAGATGCGCAAGCTGTGGGCACGGGATCCGGAGCTTCGGGATGGACAGCGGGTCTATGCTCTGCGCCACCTGCCGGAGCAGTACCTGTCCTACCTGTCTGACGAAGGGGAGGAAGGGGAGGAATCTGCTGCCCCCAGCCCCAAGCAGGCCAAGGCATCATTCACCCTGTCGGCGGACAAGCTGGCTCAGCCGGAAGGAGCGGGAAACTGGGAAGATCGCTATCTGAACCAGGTGGCCAGCGTGGTCTACATCCGAGCGCAAAACGAAGGCGGCGTCAGCAGCGGCAGCGGCTCTATCCTCACCAAGGACGGCTATATTTTGACTTGTAATCACGTTATTGAGGGCAGCAGCAGCATCCTGGTGCGCCTGAAGGTGGATAACGGTCAAAAGACCTTGTGGAATCCGGCGGACGTGGTGTGGTCGGACAAGGAATTGGACGCAGCCATCTTGAAGATGGAGGACGGAGAGTATCCCACCCTGCCTCTGCGCCCCTTGTCCCAGCCCACCCAAACTGGCGAGTCCATCTATCACTGGGGCTACCCCTTCGGTGGGAAGCTCAGCGACGACCTGAACGAGTTGCAGCCTAGTTTGTTCCAGGGCTATATCTCCTCCACCCAGATCAAGAACGGTCTGGAGCGCATCAACACCAACATGGAGGCCAAAAAGGGCTGTTCTGGCGGCCCAGTCTTTTCCAAGAAAGACGGCGCCATCATTGGCATCCTCTGCGGCTCCCAGACCTCTGGGGACGAGCACTTTTTAGAGGAAATCAACTATGTGCTTCCGGTAAAATACATTTGGGAGCGAGTTGTCACTCATACAGAAACAGAACAGGAGAAGGGAGACAACGCATGAGCATCAAATTGGCTTCGGTCTGCCCTGTGTGCGGCAGACCGAAGGGAGCGGTTTCGCTCTCAGAATACGACTGCGCCCATTGTGGGTTCCAGAATGCCTACCTGCAGAGCTTCGCCGGAGAGGAAAGTCGGGCGCAGTGGCAGAGAACCGTTCAAGATGCCCAGGCGGCTTGGCGGGGCAAGCAGCGGGCGGAGTTGGCTCGTGCACATCGCCTGACGGTGGGCAGCCACGGCGTGGCGCTCTGGGTGCCGCAGGAGAATGCCCTCTACCTGGCGCTGGCCAACGGACAGCTCCAAGTGGAGCAGCAGGCCGTGCAGTACAGCGCCACCGAGCGCAATAGCGCTGTGCGTTACGCCAACGGCACTGTAAAGGTGTTGGGCGAGGACAACAGCTATGGGCAAAAGGATACCAATCCGTGGCGGGACATCCGTTTCGTCCTAGCTGCCCCCAACTGCACCTATGGTGTCACGAAAACCGGCGCAGTGCTGGCACAGGGTGTTCCGGTGGATCCAACGGTGCGGGAATGGACGGATATGCAGAGTCTAGCCTGTGGTACCCGCCATGTGGTGGGCTTGACCACAGGCGGCACCGTCCGCCTGGCCGGCATATTGCCGGCCGGCGCAGCGGAAGCAATCGCATCTTGGCAGAACGTGGCACAGCTCACAGCGGCACGAGACTGCGCAGCGGCGCTGCATCAGGATGGCACGGTATCTTTTGCCGGCAAGCCCAACGACCCCAGAAAGGAAGCGGAGCAGTGGCAGAACATTCTGTCCGTGGCCTGCGACAGCGCCTATGTGTACGGCCTGACCCAGGACGGCAACCTGTTGCTGGCCGGCTCTTGTAAGGCGTTCCTGGATAAGGGGCGCTCGGAAGCGGCTCAGTGGACGGATTTGATGGAGCTGGCCTGTAATACTGCCGGTGTGGGCGCTGTGGACGCCGCTGGACAGCTGCATTTTGCCGGAACCATGACCGGAGATGTGGAGCGGGTTTTGTCCGTGTGGAGAGAGAACCTGAAACCGCTGGTGTAGACAAGGAGCGTTACAGAACATAGAGATGCTCAAGAGAATCCCAAATCGAAAGCAGTCAAAAAGAGAGGTTGTCATCTAATTTTAGATGACAACCTCTCTTTGATCGTCTGTACGAACCGGTTCCGATCACCCGTTCACTGCGCCGCCGCAGAACTCACAGCAGCCACTGGCGTCGGGGGTAGTGGTAGCGCCGCAGAAGGGACAGGTGACGGCCTGCTTGGGGGCGTTGGCGGCTTCAATGTTCTCCCGCACGGCTTCCCGAACCTGCGTTAGTGCTGCGCAGATTTCTTCTCCCAGCTGCTTACAGCTGCGGTATTCCGGATTGTTGTCCGGATTCAGGGTGGCGCCGCCGCCCAGAGAAACACCGGCGATGGAGATGCTGGAGCTGGTCTGAGGACTGACGGTGATGTCCTGACGATTCAGCTGGAAGCGGATCTGGTCAAAGTACGGGTGATTGACGGAGATGTCGATGTAGAAGTCATAGGAGTATTCATAACGCGGGGGATTGTAGTGCTGATCCTTGCCATCGGCATCTTCGTAAGTCAATTCATCCCGCGTTTCGTCGATGTCCAGACGGCAGCCAGTGACGTCAGCGAAATCCAACACATCCGGATTGGCTTGTCTCCAGTCTCGGGCGGAGGTGACCATAAACTTGCCCGCATCCTCGTCCAGCAGTACTTTGGTACGCTCGCCAAGGGAACGGGTGGGGTGGAACTGGGCGACTTTCTCTTGATTGGCTTCTCGGTAGGCCAACTGCTCCTTGATCTCTGTCACCGTGCTCTGGCGGCGGTCACTGAACCAGGGAGAGAGCTTTTTGGCGCACTCCTTGCACAGGTTGCCGTCCTCCAACTTCCGGTTGCCCAGCAGTCCGATCTTTTCGCCGCAGACATCGCAATACTTTTTGCTGAAAAGTCCCATAAATTTAACCTCCAAAAACTGAAAAATAGATTATGTTGTGCTGTCCTGTGGGAACAGAACAGGTTTGGTTGCTTTCTGTGCTAAGGCAGTCTCTGCGATGTCCGTCAGTTGATCGCGCAATTCAGACTCATACTCCCCATTATATTGCTCCGTGAACGCCTGACCATTTCGATTCCAAGTGATGGACAGGTTGCTTTCCGTTGCATCTGAGACGAAAATACCTGGGATGGGTTCTTGACGCGGAGCAAATGAGTGGGTACGCAGATAGGATTCCAGCTGCGCCCATTGTATTTCAGAAAGCGGCAGCTGTTCCAATGTCCGCTCCGCTTTCGTGCTTTTGGAGAGGTAATGGCCTTGCAGGTAGGGAGCATCCTCGCTTCGATACACCCAAAAAGAAAAACAATCGTCCCAGCACATATGGTTTTGCACCCAGCTCAAGGACACCAGATCCGCCGGCGGCGGAGAAGGGTCAGGTACACTGGGGGAAAGACGCCGAGTTAAGCAGCTGACACCAAAGATCAGAAAAAACACAAGCAGGATGCACCAGAGTGCGGCGATCTTTTTCTGTGCCATAGTCGATCACATCCAGGGATCCTCTGCCGCAGGGATGCGCACACCACTCAAAATGCTGGAGTATTCCCACAAAAACCACTGATCGCCCTTTTGCCGCAGCTTCAAGGGGCGGGGGGAATCTGCGCCGCCGCTTTTCAGATAGAACCGCAGGTATCCGGCTTCTACGTCCTGCGGACGAGGGTCAGGCAGTACTTCCAACACATAGGGCTGAGCGGGGGTATAGTTGTTCGCGGGAGAAGCGCCGTGAAAATAGGATTGGGGAAGATAGGCTTTTCCCCGCAGGCGATCACGCAAGAACTGGCTGTCATATGGCGTCATAGGTCTGGGGCCGCGGAGCTGGTTCATGGCTGCAATACCGGCTTCCGGATCCAGCGTGTATAGGTGCAGAGCGCAGAGAAGGTAGGCGCAGACCTGCTCGGGCACGGTGGTGCCGTTTTGGGTGAGGGCGGAAAATGCCTGCTCTGTGGTGGGCAGCGTGGGCAGTGTGATTCTCATCGTTCGTTTCCTCCTTTGATCCGTGTTAAGTGGTCAAGACGTCTATCTTGTCTATCTTATTATACGGGGTTTCGCCTATTGCCGCATCACCCGAAAGAATAAGATACGGAGAATTTGTCAGAAGGAATAAAAGGGAATGACGCAGGCAGCCGTGTCTTTTCAGAGCATTACCTAAACGGGTGAAGCCAAACGATGTCAAAACAGGTATAATGACGGATATAGCTCAGGTGAGAAAGGAAGAAAGGAAAACAAGGTGAAGCGATGGCAAAGAAAGTAAAGCAGGAAGAAAAGCCTATGGGCTGGAAGGATGTGCTCCCTGTCATTGGGGTGGGGTTGGTTTTGATCCTCATCAGCGTGATTGGGATCCGCACGCATAATTCCCTCTGGAATGAGTATAACCATTCTACCGATGTGCGCATAGTAGAGGCGGAAGTCACTTATGTGTCCTATCATACGGTGAAGGAAGATAAGCTGGGGGATCCCAATTACAAACGTCCGGAATGGCGGGCAAAATTTCAGTATACCATAGGCGGTAAGACATTTACTGGAAAAGAAACCTATCACAGTGAGGTACAACCGGGAGATAAGGTGAAGGTAAAGGTCTATCGGAACAAAAAGGGCAACTACAGGCTTCGTCCGAATATATTCAGTCAGACGCAGTTGACCATAATGAATGTTGTGTGCTATGGGATCCTAGTCGTTGGCGGCCTGCTCGTTGTGGCAGCCTTTGGTACGCTGCTGTCCGGCAAGGCGAAAGAAAAGCAAAAAAAGCAGTAACAGAAGCAAAACGAGAGCCTGGCGCAAAAGCGCCAGGCTCTTTTGTGATCATGGAGCCGCATCCCAAGATGGTATAGGGGACGGCAAACGGATGAAACCGTGTCGATCAGGTTACAGGAATTGTGATGGAAGCCGCAGCGGAGCGGGCGCTGCGGGAAGAACCGTGATACGTTTCAATTTGATACGTATAGGTCACGCCGGGGGTTAGATCGCTGTCTGCAAAACTGTACTTTGTGCTGTTAAACTTTTCCTCTTTGCTGCTGCCATCGCTGCCCGTACGGTAAAACCGGAATCCCTGTGCTTTCTTGCCGAAGTCGCACGATGTCCAAACCAAGGGACTGCCATCCACTATGTCTACGCTGATCTTTTTGATTTTCGGTGTCGTCAGGCGGGTGATCGTAACGATGCTGCCGCCGGTGCTCCAGCTGCCGCAGTGGGTGATGACCTTGTAGGTGTAGGTCGTGCCGGCGGATACCTTTGTGTCAACACAAGAGGTGTCCTTGGTGGTGAGCAGCTTCTTCCACTTGTTGCCCTTTTTGTAGTAAATCGTATATCCGGTGGCGCCATCCATCCGGTGCCAGGCCAGAAGGATGCCTTTGTCGTAGTTGCCGGTTCGAACGAATCTGGCTGCCTTGGGCTTGATGATGGAGCCTTCAGGAGAGCGAGTGCTGTAATAATTCTTTTTCTTGTACTTGCGATGCGCTAGCGTATAATAGCGATATTTAACGCCTGCCTTAGCGGTTTTATCCACATAGCTGGTATTTTTCGCACCGCTGACATACTTCAGCTTCTTCCAGCCTTCGCTGCCCGATCTGCGGTAGATGTAGTAGCCGCTGGCCGAGCCGTTCTTCTTCCAGCTTACCTTGATCCCCGCATCTACAGCAGTCAGAGTGGGGATGGCAGGCCGAGAGAGGAAGTACTGCTGGACTTCTTTGCTGGCATTTGTCCAGGCCAGGTCTCCATTGGGGAAGTAGTAGGATTCCACCTTCAGGGTGTAGAGGGTGCCATTTTTCCGCTTTGTAAAGATATAGGAGAACTTTTTCTGGTTGTTTGCAACATCCCGCATCTTTTTCCATTTTCCGTTGCCTGTCTTCAACCAGATGTAGTAGCCCTGGGCGGTGGAGACCCGATCCCAGTTAACAATGATGTCGTTGCCAGACAGCTCTACCTGGATTTTGGGAGCGGAGGGGCGCATATAGAGCTTGGTGTTGCTCTTAGCGCTGGTGTAGGTCTTGCCATATTTGGTGAAATAGGCGGCTACGGCATAGGTGTACGCCTTGTTCACGGTGGTGTACTTAACGCCTCTGTCTAAGTATTGGAGCGTCTTGTTCCCACTGACCTTAAAGGTCTTGAGTACAGTTCCGTTGGAATCCATCCGATACACATAGTATCCTTTGGCCTGTTTATTCCGGCTCCAAATGACCATCATGCCGTCGCCGGCAGACCCGTTGTAGTTGTCGATGCGCTTGAGGGTGGGCGCTGCGATGTAGCCAGTCGTCACTTTCGGAGAGGGATTTGTTACATCCGAAAAATTCTGGGTATTTCCAATGACTTTATAGGCACGGATGGCATAAGTGTAGGTATTTCCGCTCTTTACAGATTTGTCCCAATAGTGACCGCTCTTGGGAGCTCTCAGATAGTTCAAGAACTCCATCTTGCCGTTGTTCACCCTGCGCCAGATCTGATATCCGTCAATATTCCGATCCAGATTCCACTTGACGTTGATGCCCTTTGGCTCCACCGACAGCTTGGTGATCTTCATGGTCTTGGGAACGTAAATATCAACCGGCTTGGACAGTGCGCTGTTGTAGAAATTCTTACCATGATTGTGCCGAACCTTCACCGTATAGCGGTAGGTCTTGCCGCCGCCTTCCTCTACGGGCGTCGTGTCCTGATAATAAGACTTTGAGTCACTGGAGATCAGCTTGCCATCGCGGTAAATGTAGACGACATGGCGCAGACCCTTACACTCGTAAGAAGGCGTGCGGTAATTAATATCCAATTCTACGCCGTCACACCAATAGTGTGCGGTGATGGTGGGCACAGGATTGGCTGTATATTCCTCGGTGGCTTCCAGCTCATAGGTGCGGTTGTTACGATCTCTATAGACGGCAGTCAGCGTGTAGCTGTACGAATTCCCCGCCGTTGCCTCAAACGCATCCAGGTAGGAAGTGGTCGTCGGCAAAATGTTATAATACCGTTTCCCTGTGGTATTGTTCTTCAGATGGAAAACTATAGGGGATTTGCTGGCCGACCAAGACGCCAGCAAGCCGTCGGCGTGTGTGGCAATCGACAAACTGAGCTTCGGTCTGGTATCGACAACCAGGCGACCGCTGTCGCTCTGATCATTGCCGTTCAGTGCGTAGACGAAGTAGGTATAGGTCGTGTTCATTTGCGTGGTAGTGTCCACCCACTTGGTATCCTGGAGGCGGCTGGCGATCAATTCCCTCTGGTCTGTGCCATACACCGAACGTTCCACATAATAGTAGCTGCCTGCACCGGAGTTGCTCCAGTTCAGGATGATGTCCGGACCATTGGTAAAGTCCTTTTTTACTGTGATTGACGGCGTTCTGGGCTTGATGTACAGATACAGGCCGTAATACGCACCAGTATAGGCGCCGATGCCTCTCACTGTTAAGGGGTAAGAGCCTGGCTCAATGGCTTTGAGAAGAACGCCGTTCTGGTCTTCTGCGTCAATGACCAGCTCGTAATCAATGTTTTCTCTCAGCGCGTAATCACCATCCATGATGGGCTTCATCTTGGGCTTGATTTCCTGACCCGTGTACTCATAGGTGTCCTGTTCCAGTTCGAAGGTGGCGCCCATGTCATTGATGACTTTCTCATAGGGTACGAGATTATCATCGGACTGGGGCTGAGGCTTCGCCTGCGGGGCAGGAGCTGCGCTTACCTGGGGCGTTTCTTCCGGTTCCGCCGGTTCCTCTGTTTCCGGAGCGGATACCGGTTCTTCCGCTGCTTCCTCCATGACTGCCGGCTCTGCGCTCGTGTCCGCTCCGTCCGCAGCAAAGGCGGCGGCGGGAAGCAGGGTGAACGTCATAGCCAAAGTCAGGAGGAATGCGATCCATCGCTGGGTTTGTTTCATGATACACTTCCTTTCTTAACTAATATATCTTCGAATGATTGCTCATCGGCGGACAGTGCCAAAAGGCACTGCCCGCCGGGGGTTCTCCCCGGTCATAGGGGGGAGGCTGTTCGGTTTTTACTTGGCGCTGGCATCCGCACTGCTTGCGGCACTGCTGTCGCCTTCCTTGTTCATATCCGGTGGGGTGACGCCATCCTTGACGAAGGTCATGGGCCAATCCATGCCGAAGAAGCTATCCAGCTTGATGACACCATCTTGCACGGTGCCTGTGCTGTCCACTTTTTCGGAGGTCAGAGTCAGCTTGTCGCCATCCACCTTCCAGGTCAGATCCATGCTCTTGCCGTCCAGGTACATGACGCCTTTGCCGCCGGATTTCAGCTCAACGGAGGTTTCCCCTTCATCGAGCACCTCGCTCAAGGGCTGCCAATCCAAGATCTTCACCTGGTGGCCCATATACTTGCCCAAGTTGGGGTCGGCTTTATCCCCGCTGCTGCCGCCGCAGGCGGAGAAGGCCAGCAGCATGGCCGCAGCCATCAGTACCGTCAAAATCTTCTTCATGCTTCGTTACCTCTTAATTCTGGTTGGGGAGAATCATGGGGGGTTTAGCGGTGTCTGATCATTGTTTGGTCAGCGTCAGGCTGTTGACGATTCCCTGGAAGTCCTCATCCTCTACAGAGATGGTCTTGCCGTCCACATTGGTGTATACAACGATCATAAACGGGCCGGTTTCGGTGGTGTACAGGAACGTGACCTGATTTCCAGCGTAGATGCCGGTCAGGGCGTTCCACTTGTAATTGCCAATGGTGATGGGATCCAATTCCTTGACATCCTCGTACATCATCCCGATGCTTCTCATCCCGTCATCGGTGTTGCCCTGCAAGTAAGTGATCTGGACACAGGGAGAGGACCACATATCGCTTTCCTGCTTTGCACCCTTGTAGATGTGGTACTGGTTCTTCGTGGTGAGCGCATTGCCCATCCAGCCCTCGGGAACCAGAACCGTGAAGTCGCCAACGTCTTTGGTTTCGCCCTTGACGTTGATCGTCACAGGGGCGGGAGTGGTTTTGCCGCCGTTGTTGCTGCTGACAGCGCTGCTGTCACCATTGCTGGTGCTGCCGTCGCCACCGCTGCTGGCGGCAGCGGCACCGCCCTGGGACGTACCACCACCGCTTTCGCCGCAGGCGGTGCACGCCAGCAACAGGAGCACGGCCATCAAAACCGTCAAAATCTTTTTCATGCTTAGGTTCCTCCAAATTTCTAGGACTGTGTTTTGTGGATGGGGGAATCATATGGTTTTGGCGGCGTTCTGATTACTTCTGCGTTACCTTCAGGCTGGCCATGATTGCCTGGAAATCAGCGTCCTCCAGGGAGATGGTCTTGCCGTTCACCTCGGTGTATACGGCGACACCGAAGGGGCCGGCTTCCACGGAGTACAGATAAGTAACAGGCTTGTCGGAGTTAGTGCCGGTGAAGCCCTTCCAAGTGTAGTCGCCAATGGTGACCGGATCGATGTCTTTTACATCCTTGTAGGCGTTTTTGCTCTTATCCAGCATCGAGTCATCGCCGTTCTTCCAGTAACGGATCTGGACACAGGGGGTAGACCACTTGTCGCTGTCATCCTTTGCGCCCTTGTAAATTTGGTACGAGTTTGTTGTGTTGCTGAATGCGTGCCCCAGCCATCCTTCGGGAACCAGGACAGAGAAGTCACCGACTTCCGTGGTCTCACCTTTGACTTCGGGCTTGGTGGAATCACCGCCGCCGCCGCTGGTGGTACCGCCGCCGCTGCCGCCGCAGGCGGTGAGAGCCAGCAGCATTGTCAGTGCCAGCAGTGCAGATAAGATCTTTTTCATGTTATTTTCCTCCATTTTGAATCGGGTTTCTGGTGGGGGATAGGGGGACAGGTGTTGGTGTGGATTACTTCTGCGTTACCTTCAGGCTGTTGACGATGGCCTGGAAGTCAGCGTCCTCCAGGGAGATGGTTTTGCCGTCCACATCGGTGAATACGGTCAGGCTAAAGGGGCCGACTTCGTCGGTGTACAGGAAGGTGACAGGTTTATCAGAGAAGGAGCCTGTGAAGCCCTTCCAGGTGTAGTCGCCAATGGTGACCGGATCAATGTCCTTTGTATCATCGTATGCACTTTTCGCACTGGTCAGGATGTCTTCTTCGCCATCTTTCCAATAGGTGATCTGGACGCTGGGAGTAGACCACATATCGATCTCCTCCTTAGCCCCCTTATAGATCTGCGTCTTATAGGTGATGGGCTCACCGGACAGTTCCATATCGTATCCCATCCAGCCTTCGGGAACCAGGACGGAGAAATCTCCCACTTCCTTGGTTTCCCCTTTGATCTCGGCCTTTGCCCCGCCACTGGCGCCGCCGCTGTTGCAGGCAGTGAGTGCCAACAACAGGACAAAGGCCATAAAAACGCTCGTTACTTTTTTCATCATTTTGCTCCTTTTTGGTCGATACTGAGGTTATTGTTTCTTGCTATCCTATGCAGATCGGGAACGGTTCACTGAAAAACAGCGGGTACCCTTTCTGCCTATTAAATAGCCGGTTCCATCGGGTCTTCCTGCTTCTTGTTCAGCACTGCGCCGTAGATATACAGTGCCGGCAGCAGCAGACCGGTCAGCAGAGAGGTGACGTCAAAGCCCTTGCCGCCAATCACATAGAACAGATTGCCCAGGACACAGAACACGGCAACGACAATGCCCCAGATCATGCAGGAGTGTGCCATGTCCGGATTCTGGCAGTGTTTGGCGCCCTTGATGCCGGCGATCAGCTGAAGCACGCCGCTGATGAGGCAGAGGATGCAGGCTGCATAGAGCATTCCGGCGCCTTCTGCGCTGCCGGCCAGGGCGACCAAGGTGCTCAGCCCCAGAATGCCGATGACGGCGGCGAAGATACCGATGATGCTGCCGATGATCATCAAGATCCCGGTCACTTTCAAAAAATTCTTTCCCTTCATAATATGATCCTTCCTTTCTTCGTGTCGTGTGTTTTGGTGAAAACGGCTGGATAGCCTATAGGGAACTTAAAGAAGCCACGAGGTATCCTGTTGTCACAGAGGCGTAGAAAAAACCATCAATCAACCGGCTTTGCTTGGCGTGCATGACGTCCTGCGCCAGCTCTGGATAAGCTGTTTCATCGCAGAGCATAACGCTTTTACATTCGGGGAACTCTTGATGGAGCTTTTCCAGCATTTTCAGCCTGCCCTCTATGGTGGTCTCAGGTTGGGCGGGGGTCACATCCATCAGTAGGATCTCCGGTTGAATAGAGCGGCACTCGATCAGGATACGCTCCGGCCACACAGACGGCAGGCGCACGGGATGGAATTCTCCGGTTTGTTTGAGCATGAATAAAATGCTCTCCGCAAAAACACGGTTGCGAATACTGATTGCGATCCGTTTCAAGGCATGCCCTCCTTTCTGTGCGACATTGTCCGATGTCATGACGTCAATTTGCTCTATTCTAGTAGCCTTATTATATGAATTTTCAACAAGTAACACATCACCTAAAAGGACTATTCCAAACTTTTTGACGAACAGATAAAAAAAGGCGGTTCCGATCGGAACCGCTCGTGGTAAAATATGGGTTAGTCGATGCTGATTGCCACCCCGCTGACCCGCGCTTCGATGGCGAGTTCAGTGCGATTTTTGTAGCCGGTTTTATCCAGCATATGCTGGATATGAACCTTGACGGTGTTTTCTGAGATCCCCAGTTTTTGCGCGATAGCAGAATTAGACAGTCCCTTCGTCATCACCCGCAGCACTTCCAACTCCCGCGTGGTGAACTCTGTGTTAGAGGACAGTCCTAGATGCACCGTGGGGGGATGGTCGGGATAGACGAATTCGCCTGCCATTGTCCGATCCATCACTTCTAAAATGGTTTCCTGAGACACTTCCTTATACCAGAAGCTCTCAATGCCGATCTCTCGTGCGCGTTTGAGCCAAGATGACTCTGCCATAGAGGTGATAGCAATGATCTTTACCTGAGGAAACGCAGCCTTCAGGGCGGCGGCGGCGTCCAGGCCGTTGGAATCATCATTCATCAGAATATCCATTAACACCAGATCCACCGCATCCGATTTCATGAACGTCTCGGCAAAGGCGGCGGACTCCACCATATGAACCAATTCGTACCGCTCGCTGGATTTGAGGTAGAGTTCAAAGAGCTGCCGTGCCACGAATTGATCGTCGACTACCATCACGCGCGTTTTTTTCATTCCTCGTTCACTCCTCTCGGCAAATCCAACCACAGCAGAAAGCGTGGTGTATGCTCGGTGGTCATGTGACCGCCAACGTGCTCCACCATGTGGCGAAGGGTCTTCAGCCCGCCTGCCTCCTCAATGGGGCCTTGGGGAGGCAGGCCGTCATTGCTCAACTTGGCGATCCATCGGTTGTCGCGTTCATTCACGGAGAGATGCAGGTGATGGCCTTTGGCGTGCTTGACCGTATTGCTCAAACACTCGCGCAAAGCCGTCAGCAGCAGTATTTTGACGGGCTGCTCCTGAGGGAAGGGGCCGGTGCGGGTCAATTTGACTTGTACCGTTTTCGCAGCGTGCAGCACCTTTTCCCACTCGTCTGATTCCTCCGTCTGAGAAGGGGTGGACTGCATGACGGACACAACATATTGCCATAGGTAGAGCAGAGCAGTAGGCTTTCGCTCCGCAGGAGGCTGCGCCAGATAGGTGCGCAGCACCAGGAGAGAACGACCAATCTGATCGTGCAGCCGCCGTTTGGCGGCCAGAACTTCCTGCTCTCGGGTGACCTGTTCCACATCCCGACTGAATTGCCGCAGACGCTCGTTGACGGCATTGAGCCGAATGTTGCGCTGGTTTAGTTCTTGATGCAGATGGTATTGCTCGGTCAAGTCATACGCTACCAACTCCCACACTTGAAAGTCGGTCAGCGGAAGGCGGCTGCGTTGGAAGCCCCAGATGGTTCCGTCTGGAATTTGGATGGTAAGAATGGGCTGGGTGCGCAGGAGAACCCCGTTGGTTTCCCGTTGGGGCAATTCGGTCAGGTCAGTCCAAAAGTGCTGGGCGTTGAGCAGTTCGCAGTCAAACAATACCCCGCAAAGGCGGTTCATGGTTACATTGATCAGCAGTGGGATCCCATCTGCTGTGGCAAAGCACACGCCGTCTGGCAGGGCATCCAGGCTTTCCTTGATGGAGTTTGGTGTTAAGGTGTTCTTTTTGCTGCGCTGTAAATGGTAAAACAGTGCCGCTCCGCAGCAGAAAAGCAGCAGCAGGAACAAGGTCACCGCCAGCCAAGGCAGCTTTCCGATCCAGTGTGCCAGGGGAGAAAGGGGGAGGGGCGGGTCGAAAAAAAAGAATCGCCCCATGTCGCTGAGACTTTGCACCAAAATATAGGTTATAAAGGTCAGAGTGAAGGCCAGAAGGCAGTATCTCCGTCTCGAGTGCAGGATGCATACACTAACGAGAAGATAAATGAAGAAGGTAAGCTCCAGCACACCGATGGTTCCGAGGCAGATCTGTTGAAGGAGTGGGAGATGCTGATAAGTGTTCATATCACGCACCTCCTTTTGGGACGATCAGAGTGATGAACTCTGTCTCCGCATCCTGCTCTACGGTCAAGGTTCCGTGCAAAGGAGTCAGCCTTTGGTTGAACGAGGCGGCATCAAACGGTTGGAAGGAACCGCTCAGCTCCATCCGCAGAGTGACCGCATCGGAGACTTCAAGACTGACCAACAATGCGTCTAGATCGGGGAGGGCGGCCTCCAGGACGGCTTCAAAGAAAGGATAAATGAGCAGAACGACTGGGGCGGGGAGCAGTGCCTCCCCGATATATTCCCCGTGAACTTTTGCGCCATACAGCTGAGTGTATTCTAAAGATTCCGCAAAGGCTAGACGCAGTTCGCTACTGTATATGACACCGCGTTCATGGGAGAGCAGCAGGAGGTTGGAGCGACGTTTGATGTAAGCGATCAGGATAGCAGCGTGCTTGATCACTTGCTCTAAGTCGGAATCTGTTTGAGGTGATGTGTTGAGCAGGATGTTGAGCTGATCCAACTGGGGGCGGACATCCTGGGCGATGCTGTCATAAAGGGCGCTCTGCTGATGGATACGGCTCCTCTGTTCTGCCAGTCTATTTTCACCTTCCAGCATGGTGTTTTCCGCCTCTAATACATCTCCCAGCTCTGCCAACTGGGCATTGATATGATTGATCTCTGAAATGTCTTTGAGCCAATACCCAAAGCCGCCGCTGACAGGATGGCTGCGCAAGCGAAGAGTGCCGTTGTTCAGCAGGATGGGCTGTTCGGCGGCTGCTCGGATTTCCGCTGGAGAGAGCTGCGGCTGCTGTTCTGGCACATAGTGCAAAATGCCGTTATGATCCATCAGTCCGCAGCTCAAATTGCACGCATACCATAGCGCTGCGTAACTGTCATTGGAAGGGAGAAGCCGCGCCAAGATCAGTCCCTCCATAAAGGCGGGAAAGACAAAGCAAATCATTTCGGCTGATTTAAACAACTGCTGTATCAGGTTGTCAGGGTTGAGCAAAAAGAGAATGCAATAGAGCAATCCGAAGCCCAGTGGAACCAGGGGCATCCAGACGTTTTTTTTGTTCGCTGAAATGGCGCAGCGGGTCAAAGCGATGACCAAGATGACCAGAAAGAGGCCAACGACCCAAACCAAGGAAAGATAATAAAGGGGTCCATGGATATAATTTCTGTCATAGTTGGCGATCCCATCGGGGAAGCGGAAAGCAAGCTGGTGCAGGTCATTGGTGAGTATACCTAGGCTCAACAGAGTGGCTGGGAGATAGAGCAGCTTCCACTTTGTGTTGATGGGTCGATTGTGGGGGCGGCCGATGTGCAGGACGGTGAAGAACATCAACAGAACCGTAAACGTCTGAGGGAAGTAGTAAAGGTACCAGGCATAGCGGTTGGTGATATGGCCGTTGGGCAGAAAGACAAATTTGATGGTGCGCAGAATCAGGAGGAAGGCGATGAGCAAGGACATCCAGGTGAGATATTTGCGCTCATCGGGATGGAGCAGCCGCCGGCGCATCTGAGTGTACCAGAGAAAAAGGGCGGTGATGAGCAAGGCTCCGGTGACGATATTGCTGGAAAAGGGGATAAGGCGATGCCGGAACAGACGAACCAGACCGGTCGACAGCACGAACAACACACAAAGAACGTTGATCCGTTTAGTTTCTTTACTGTTGCGCACGACAGATCACCTCCTGTTCTGCGTTATAATAACGATTTTATTATAACATGAAGCTATTATAACATGGAGCTGTGCTGCGTTTCAACCAATGGACGAACGGGGTATTGCATCATACAAAAACCATCCAGCCTTTGACAGCATGAAACTTCCAGGTCTGGAAAGACTAGAGTGTAGTCTCAAAAGGTGGGAGGAAGTCAGGATGCAGGGAAAAGTAGAAATCTGTGGGGTGAACACGGCAAAATTACAGGTGCTGAAAAATGAGGAGATGACGGAACTGCTCAAACGAGTCAAGTGTGGCGACCAGGAGGCTCGACAGAAGATGATCGAGGGGAATCTGCGGCTGGTGCTGTCTGTCATCCAACGGTTTGCCGGTCGGGGAGAGAACATGGACGACTTATTCCAGATCGGCTGCATCGGCCTCATCAAGGCCATCGACCACTTTGATGCGGAGCAGTTTTCCGTCCGGTTCTCCACCTACGGTGTGCCCATGATCGCCGGAGAGATCCGGCGGTTCCTGCGGGATTCCTCTGCCATCCGAGTCAGCCGCTCCATGCGGGACGTGGCCTATAAAGTGCTCAAAACCAGGGAGAACTACCTGCGGGAGCACCAGAAGGAGCCCAGCATTGAGGAGATCGCCAAACAACTGGAGCTGCGGCGGGAGGAGATTGTATTCGCCCTAGACGCCATCAGTGATCCGATTTCCCTCTATGAACCCATCTACTCTGACGGCAGTGACGCTATCTGCGTGATGGATCAGGTGCGGGATGACAAAAACTGCGATGAACAGTGGCTCAACCACCTGGCGCTGCGGGAGGCTATGGGGCAGCTGGGGGAGCGGGAGCAGCGGATTTTAAAGCTGCGGTTCTTCCAAGGAAAAACCCAAATGGAGGTATCCAAGGAGGTGGGCATTTCCCAGGCTCAGGTATCTCGTTTGGAGAAGAATGCCTTGAAGCAGATTCGGAAGGAGCTATAAAATAGACCTCTTTGGCCGAAAGGAATCCATTCCGGTCTTTCTTTTTTTGCAGTTGGATCATGCAAATGTCAGGAAAAACTGATATAATAAAAAAACAAGGAAAGGGGGGAGCTGTGTGGGTTTACAGCGGATGGATAAGCTGCTGAGTGATACCGGCCGGTGGAGCCGCAAAGAGGCCAAGGAGCTGATCCGGAAGGGGCAGGTGCTGGTGAACGGAAAAACAGTGCGGAAACCAGAGGAGAAGGCGGACCCAGAGCAGGCACAAGTGACCGTCTGCGGAGAGGTCGTTCCCTGGCAGGCAAAGTGCTACCTTTTATTGCACAAGCCTGCCGGCGTCCTCACTGCCACCGAAGATCGGCGGCAAAAAACCGTGCTGGAACTGCTTCCACAGCCTTATCGCAAGCAGGGGGTGGCTCCTGTGGGACGGCTGGACAAGGACACCACCGGTCTGCTGCTGCTCACCAACGATGGCGCCTTGACCCATCAGCTCATCAGCCCCAAATACCATGTGCCCAAGGTGTACCTGGCAGAGATCAACGGGACGGTGGATGACGCCGATGCAGCTGCGTTCGCCCAGGGGATGACCTTGGAGGATGGAACCGTGTGTCTGCCAGCAGAACTGGAGCCGCTGGGGGCAGGGCGGTGTCAGGTGACCTTGTATGAGGGAAAATACCATCAGGTGAAGCGGATGCTGGCCGTTCGGGGCAAGCCGGTGCAGGCGCTCCATCGGCAAACATTCGGCCCGTTGTCCTTGGAACCGGAACTGCTGCCGGGACAGTGCCGCTTGCTGACGGAGGAGGAGATCTGCGCCCTCCGTTGGGCTGTGCAAAAGCGGCGAGAAGGGGGAAAAAGTTTCCCGAAAGCTATTGATAATGTCTAAAAAAATCGGTATAATGTACTAGATGTAGAACACCAGAATGGTTCAACTGTTTGAACACCGTGCGCCAGTGGCGCGAAAGGAGCGAATTCCATGTCCAACCGGCTGTTTCAGAGTATCGTCTTACAGTTTAAAGAAAGTACCGACCGAATGGTCGGGGTCATTGATATGGAGGGAAATGTTATTGCCTGTACCGACCTGCCATCCATTGGCGGCCATATGCCACAGGTGCTCCCGGCGCTGAACGGAGAACGGGATGCCACTGTCGCTGCTGACGGAAAGACCTTGAAATCTCTAGGGGGATGGAGCATCCAGTTTGGCTACGCCGTCTTTGTCCAAGGCGAAGACCAGGAGGCAAGACTCATCTGCACCATGGCTGCCGTTGCCCTCAACGGGGTCAAGAGCTACTATGAGGAGAAGTACGATAAAGGCACCTTTATCAAAAATATTATCACTGACAACATCATGTTGGGTGATATCTACATCCGAGCAAAGGAATTGCAGTTGGCCTCCGAGGTATGTCGTGCTGTCTTCCTGGTGCGTGCCATCGAACCCATTGACGTTTCCCTGGTAGATGCTGTCCAGAGTCTCTTTCCTGACCGCCAAAACGACTATGTCATCTCCTTGAACGAAAATGATGTGGTGCTGGTCAAGCAGGTTCCAGAGGGAACTGTGGCAAAGGATCTGGTCAAGATCGCCCAGCAGATCAAGGACGGCGTGGATGCCGACTTGAAGCAGAAGATTATGATCGGTATCGGTACCGTCACCGACCACATCCGTGACTTAGGCCGCATCTACAAAGAGGCGCAAATGGCCATTGAGGTGGGCAAGGTCTTTGAGACAGAGCGCTCCATCATCAATTATGACAACCTGGGCATCGGCCGCCTGATCTATCAGCTGCCAGTGACCCTATGTGAGATGTTCTTGCAGGAAGTATTCAAGAAGAATCCCATTGATGCACTGGATCAAGAGACGCTGTTCACCATCAACAAGTTTTTTGAGAACAACTTGAATGTGTCCGAGACGGCTCGAAAGCTCTTTGTCCATCGAAACACCTTGGTCTACCGTTTGGAGAAGATCAAGAAGCTCACCGGTCTGGACTTGAGAGAGTTCGATGATGCGATTACCTTCAAGGTGGCGCTGATGGTCAAGAAGTACCTGGTCTCTCGGGGCGTGAAATCCTGACTGAAAACCGAAAAAAGAAACCAGCCGACAGGGCGCAGCGTTTTGCTGTTCTGTCGGCTGGTTTTTTATGCGAAACTGTCGGATTATTTGTCCACCAGCATGGTCTGAAGCTCCTGCATGGCGTTGGCGTTCAAGAGGGCCAGCCCTCGTTCCTCATCCCCCAGCAGCAGGACGGAGGTGCCAGGTTGGAGGCGGAAGATGTCCTGGGCACGTTGGGGGAGCTGAATCGTACCGTCCTCCTGGACGGTGACCGTGCCGAAGCAGTACTTCCCCTTGGGCGGGAAGGGCAGACCGGTCTGGGTGGAGTCAAAGCGCACCAGATCGTCCAGAGAGACGTCGTAAAACTGCGCCAGCGCCAGACAGTTGCTCAGGTCGGGAGTGGTCTCGCCAGTCTCCCACTTGGCCACCGCCTGACGGGAGACGCCCAGCTCCGCCGCCACCTGTTCTTGGGTCAGGTTGTGGAGCTTTCGCAGCTGAAAGAGATTGTCACTGAGTTTGGTCATTAAAAGTGGCCTCCTAACCAGATCATGTGTGGGGGAGCAGCCACCAGATGGGCTGCGGATGCAATTCCATGCCTGCTTTTTGCTGTAGATGCAGGGAAATGTCGTTGTCATCAAACATCTGACAGAAGGGGATGTGTCCACGCCGCACCTCTTGCCGGATCACATAGCGCTCCAACGCCAGCCCCAGCCCGCGGCGGCGGTATTCCGGCAGAACGGTCAGCAGACCCAGCGTCCCCTCCACATGGGTGCCGGCAAAGCCGGCTAACTGGTCATCCACGCAGGCGCCATAGAGCTGTCCGGTGCGGATGAGATAGGACAGCTCTTCCTCGTCCTGAATCAGGTCGTAGTGCTCCAGGACAACCGGCAAGTCCCCTAAATCCAGCGGCCAGATCTCCACCTCCGGATCCCGTGCCGGCGGCGTAAAGGAGGGCCACTGGCCTTGCAGACAGCGTTGGGTGACGCAGGGATGCAGGGCTTGATATTGGGTCGCCGTGTATTCCTGGTGAGCGACCAGTGGGACATTGGGTTCCAGCTGTTCCAGCAGGGCGGCGCTCCGCTCTGGGGTGGCGGCGGAGCACTCATAGAGGAAGGGGCGCCCATTCCAGGGGGCGCGCAGGCGCAGCAGCACTCCGTCCGGCTGGGCGCAGCAGATCTCTGCCAGCCCCCGATAGATGGCCTCGGTCATGTCGATGTGGAGGTGAGGGGAGCGGAGAAGATAGGTCAACGCACGAGATGTGATGTCGGTGTACTGCATAAGAGCCTCCTGTCCAGTAGAACATACTAATACAAATGTAGCACAAGATACCATAATAAGCAAGATACAGATGCTGCATTTGAAGGAACGGGCAAGTTATGGTATGATACAATAGACCGCAAAACAAATTGCGACAGAAGAGGAGAAATACATGAAACAAAGACGGAAGAAGGTGCTTTGCTTGCTGTTGGCAGTCGCATGCTCCCTTTCCATAGGGAGCCAAGGGGCAGCGGCGTTCCAGCAGCAGGCGGACACCATCACAGATGGGGCAGAGCTGTCTCAGCTCGTCCAGGATTACTGGGAGGAGAATTACTTCGATCGGGTGGTTATCGACCCCGAGGAGGAGACAGTGACGGCGGACGGGGAGAGGACGACTCTGGAACAGACCCTGGGGCTGCGGGACACAGAGGCGGAACAGGTTATGGACTCCGCCCAGGCAGCACAGGACTACTTTCAGGACACCCCCTATGAGGCGGAGCAGACCGAGCAGGGCACGGTGATCGTCACCGCACCCTACCAGACCAAACGACTGGTAGTCAGCACTCCCACCCTCTCTACCACCTGTGGGGCGGAGGAGACGCTGTACGATGCCCAGACCGGACAGCATTACCTCCAGTACGCCACCCAAGAGGACGCCCAGGCGGCCTATGAGACTTTGTCCAACCGGTATGGGACAGACCGGTGCTTCGTGGATCAGATCTTAGATGCGGACGAGGTGTTGCAGACAGCAGGCGAGGGGCAAACGTCCTACTCCTGGGGCGCATCGTATATGGGACTGGATGTGCTGAAGGAGGCGGTGGCGGACAGCGACATGACCACCACCGCCACCGTAGCCGTGGTGGACACCGGAGTAGATGCAGACCATGCATTTTTCGCCAATGGCCGGATCTCCGAACACAGCTACAGCTTTGCCAGCGACTCCCTCTCCGGTGACGACTTGACCGATGGCACCGGACACGGCACCCATGTAGCTGGCATCGTGGCAGACTGTACTCCGGACAATGTGCAGCTGCTCATCCTGCGTATCTTCAATCGCAGCGGTCGCTCCAGCGCCACCTTGATGGCGGCAGCCATCCACTATGCCGTGCAGCAGCAGGCATCGGTCATCAACATCAGCGCCGGCTGGGACAACGGCACTGCCAATGTCTTTGTCCGTGGCATCCTGGATCCAGCCATTTCGGCGGCGCATGAAGCGGGCATTCCGGTGGTCACCGCAGCGGGGAACAAGCGGATGAACGTGGCCAGCACCTATCCGGCCTGCCACAGCCAGACCATCGCCGTGGCTTCCCTGGACAAGGAAGGGCGGTTTGACTACCGCAACTCCAACTACGGCAGCGGCATCGACTTTGCAGCTCCTGGCGTCAGCGTGGTCAGTGCAGAGGTCGGAGGCGGCACCTGCGCCAAGACCGGTACCTCTATGGCTGCGCCTCATGTGGCAGCGGCAGCGGCCTATGTGAAGCTGTTCCATCCAGACTACAGCGTGGGACAGCTCTACGATGAACTGAAAGCCTGCGCACTGGATCTGGGAGAGAGTGGGAAGGATCAGTGGTACGGCTGGGGCTGCGTGAACCTGGCGAAGTACAGCGGGCAACTCAAACCCAAGCCCCGCACCTGCGATGACTGGGAGATCACCCTCTTTCCAACCTCCTGCGTCTATGACGGCACCGCCCAGAAGCCGGACGTGACGGTTTGGGTGGGCGAGGAAAAGGTGCCGACACAGTACTATCGGGTGTCCTACGAGAACAACGACGCTGTGGGCGAAGGCACTGTGGTGGTCACCGGCCTGGAACCCTATCAGGGGACGGTGCGGCGGAGTTTTGCCATCCAATTCGCAAAGCCCAAGCTGTCCAGTCTGGCGAACAACAAGAACGGCGTCACCGTGACCTGGAAAAGCGTCCCCGGTGCTACTGGCTACCTGGTGGAACGGAAGCAGGGCGACGAAGGGTGGCAGCGGATCAAGACCGTCAAGGGCAGTGGGATCACCCGCTGGATGGACAGCTCCAACCGCAGCGGGGAGCGTTATGGGTATCGTGTTCGGGCGTATTCCGGCGACAACACCTCCAAGGCTTCCTCTGCCCAATCCATCACCTATCTCACTGCGCCCAAGCTCGCCAAGCTGAAGAACACCGGCAAACGAGCGGTGACGGTGCAGTGGAAAAAGAGCAGCGGCGCCTCTGGCTACCAAATCTACTATGGGCAGACCAGCCGATTCAAAAAGGCCAAGACAGTCACTATTTCCAAGGGGAAAAGTACGAAAGCGGTCATCAAAAGGCTGCAAAAGAAGAAAACCTACTACGTCCGCATCCGTGCCTATCAGACAGTCTCCGGCAAGCGGAGCTACTCCGTCTGGTCCACCCCTCGGTCAGTCATCGTGAAAAAGTAAATCATCTGCAACCGGGCAAAAACCCGTTGACGAAACGGGAAGAAAGGGATATAATATCTCCAAAGCAGGGAAGGTGAGCAGTGCTAACCTTTTGCGGGAATTGCCACTGCGCGCCCCTTTCTTGCCCGTGGAGGTGATGTTACGTTGAAACGCAAGAAACTATCAGAACGTATTTTACCGGACTATACACGAGGGGAAGAAATTTTTAATATGGCTTCCCATGCAGCCGGTGTGGCGTTGGGCATCGTGGCTACGGTGCTCTGCGTGGTCGCTGCGGCACGGGGGCATAACTCGATGGGCGTGGTCACCGGCGCGATCTTTGGCGCATCCATGATCCTGCTCTACACGATCTCCAGTGTCTACCACGGCTTGAGTCCCATGGTGTTGGGCAAGAAGGTGCTGCGCGTGTTGGATCACTGCACCATCTACTTGCTCATTGCCGGCAGCTACACTCCCTTGGCGCTCTGCGCTCTGCGCGGCGTCAATCCGAAGATGGGTTGGACGCTGTTCGGCGTGGTCTGGGGTGCTGCGGTCATCGGTATCATCCTCACCGCCATCGACATGGATCGCTTCAAGGTGTTCTCCATGATCTGCTACCTGGCTATGGGCTGGTGCGTGGTGGTGACCTGGAAGCCCATGACCCAAGCCATCGGCCTGGGCGGCACCGTTTTCCTGGTACTGGGTGGTGTGTCCTACACCATCGGCGCCATGCTCTATGTGATCGGCAAGAAGAAAAATAAGCGCTATGTCCACTCTATCTTCCACCTGTTTGTGGTGCTGGGCAGTCTGCTCCATTTCTTCTGTGTCCTGTTCTATGTGATGTAAAATAAGATAAGTTTCTCTCATTCATCCATTCAAAGAGGCACCCCCTGAGCTACGGCTCAGGGGGTGCTGTCGTTAGGTGGGTCACAGCAGCTGCTGGTGGAGTTGCTTGAGTTCAGAATAGGGTAAGATGCGGTGGTGCGCCAACTGGTTCCGGCTGTTGTATAGAGCGTTGATGACGGCGCAGGTGCGCTCCGGCAGGCTGATGATGTTGTGGTTCACAGCGTGTATCAGATGCCGCAGCTCGATGTCCTCCATCTGCTCGATGGCGATGCCGAAGTCATCGGTGGTGTGCAGCAGTGGCGCGATGGCGCTCCGGTGCTGCTGCACGATGGCGAATTTGGTCTCCTCAATGTGGGAGAAGACGGTGCGGATCTGTGCCAGCCAGATGCCGTGGAGGTAGTTGGGGATGGCACGGAGCATAGGCAGCTGCTCCGGCTCCTCCAATAACTCCTTCCCGATGGAAGCCAGCTCTGCACACTGAACTGCGTCCCCAAAGGAGAGGGCAGAGGCCAGCTCGGACAGGTACTTCTTTTCAAACTGGGACAGCTTCCGGTGAGACAGAAGGAAGGAGGCGAAGAAGCTCAGATCGTATTCGCCGAAAAAGGCGTCTGTCTCCAGTTCCGGCAGGTGACTGTTGATGCGCAGGCTGGTGGGCAGCAGGAGCACCACGCAGCAGCAGTGATCTGCTGCTTTCTTTCGCAGCGCTTTGGCGAAGGCTACCCACTCAGCCACCTGTGCCTTGCTGGTGAAGTGGGTCACCCAGAAGATGCGCTGTTTCAACAGACCGCTCTCCGCTGCGATCTCAATGGGGTCATCGGAGGGCAGGCAGAAGACTTCCCCTCTGCCCACCACGTCCAGCACCCACCGGCCAGGAGAGCGTTCGCCCATGGTGCTGGCATCGCACAGCTCCTCGGTCAGGTTGGGATGCACCTGGCGCACTCGGTCGTAGGCGCTCAGCCGGAACTCCTCCCCCCAGGGGAAGGAGGCGGTGGTATAGGGGATGAGGGCGCTCTCAAAGCGCACCAGGTGGGCGGTCAGCTGCTCCACCAGCTGGGACGGGCCAGGAACCACGCTCCACCAAAGTTCATACGGTTGCGGCATCGGCGAATCCCTCCAATTCTTTCCAGATTGTTTCCATATCCCCCATCATCTCCAGGAAATTCCGGCGATTGAAGGAAAACAGGGCGTGATCCTGAGATGCCCGCAGCACGTTCATCTCGGTCATCTCCTCCAACAGGGCTTGTACGGTGTGCTCACCCAGGTTGACGATGGAGGCGATGTTGAACTGCTCGCACACATGCATCAGCTCCGCCGCCGTGAAGCCGAAGGAGGCGCCTTCTACGTCCTCCAGGCAGCAGTGTGCCAGGGCATAGGCCAAGATCTTGTAGTGGCTGCCCTCCTTGGCGTCCACGCCCAGGGTGATGAACAGCTTGTCGATGATCTGCTTGTTGAATTTGGGATCCTGGAGCAGATTGCGGATCTGGGTCTCGTCCAGGTAGTAGGGCGGTTCCTCCCGTCCCATTTGCTGGGCATTGGCCATGTTGTCAATGAGATGATAGGCGTAGTAGTGGATGAGGCCGGGGTAGTAGTTGCAGGTGGAGAGAATCTGGGAGATCAACGCCACATGCTCCGGCTGCATCCGGAAGCCCAGGTAGAACAGGGGCTTTTCCAGCAGCTCGCTGCCTTCCACATATTTCAGCGGCTTGATGCAGGTGGGGGACAGGCGGATGAAGGACTGGTTGTCATCCAGCGCCTGCCGGCTGTAGCGCAGGACATTGTGAAGACCAGCCAGGACGAACTTGAACCGGTTGTCGGTGACCGCCTGCAAATTCAGCAGCTGGTCGATGACCAGGTTGGAGTCGGCAGACTTGGTAAAGGCGTCCGCCTCGTCCAGCAGCAGGAGCAACCGGTGAACCGGTGTCTCCTCATCGTTCATGCGCTCTCGGATGGCGTTGCACAGACTGTCCCAGTCGGCGCAGTGGGGGGATTCAGGGAAGAAGTGGATCTGGGTCAGCTCCTGGCAGATGGACGCAGGCACCTCGGCGCTGCTCTGGTTCAGCAGGCTGATGACCACACCCCAATAGCCCATAGCACGGTTGTCAATCTGATCCTTAGCGCGGAAGAGCAGGGCGGATTTCCCCAACTGACGGCCGCCGTAGATGATGTGGGTGCCGTTGGGATTCAGGATGCTGTTCAGCTCCTCTCGGCGCCCCATGAACATCTCCGGAGACACGGCGGCGCCGGAGATCTGATAGGGGTTAAGCCGTCCGAAGGGCAGTGCGGTCTGGAGCAGCGCCTTCATCCGCCCCATCTTGGGAATGCCGGCTAGAAAGACGGCTAGGATGCGGTCGATGAGCAGGGTGGTGCGGGTGTTGATGCCCTCCCGCTTGAGCATGGAGGCGATGGCACGGCGTTCCGGCAGGGAGAGGGCGTAGTCCAGGAGCAGGATGATGGGGTTGCCGGTGCTGCCGTAGCTGCGGATCTTGTTCAGGATCATCTCCCGATCGGCGCGGCCGAACATGAGCTGGAGGGTAAACCCGTCCTTGCTCAGTCGGGTGCCAAAGAGGGCGATGGGGTGTTCGTACTCGGAGATGCTGTAGGCAGGCGCTTCGATGGTCACCGCCTTGGAGAGCTTCTCGCTGTCCAGGTCGGTGATGTCCTGGATGTCCAAGTCAAGCTCCGCCAAAAAGTCCTTCAAGCGGCCGTTCTGTTCCCCACGCCACTGGGAGCGAGGCCAGGAGCGGAGCATATTTCGGGCGTCCTTCTGGATGCGGTTGCGGTCGGAGTTTTCCGGATTGTAGTCGGTGTATAGGTCGTAGAGGGGACGTCCGGCGGAGATGCCATAGGTGCGGAACAGGTCATCGTAGCTGCCCAAAAACTGTCCCAGGTAGTCCGTGGTGCTCCCAGAGAGCATATAGCTCACCGGCGGCGTGGTCTGACCCTCGGCTGCCATGCGCATATAGTCGTCGGCTACCGAGTATACCCGTTCCTCGATCAGGTCGGAGATCACGTCCAGGATGTTGTTCTCCTGGTTTTCCAGCACAGACACCGGCAGGGTGTTCCGCAGCTCCATCAGCCGCTCCCGATACTGTCCCTTCAGCTGTTCCGATGCCGCATTCACAGCAGCGCAGCAGGCGTCCATCTTCCGGTGATAGAAGCCGTAGTTGCAGCCGTGGTCGGCCACTGGACGGTACCACTCTCGGAACTCGTGGAGGATGCGGTCTTTGGTGCCCAGCTCGATGAACCGGTCGTACCCTTCCGCCATCTCCATCTCGGCGTTGAAGCTGTTTTCCATCCGCCGCACCTCCTGGGGCATGGCCTCGATGTTGGCCGTGACCTGCTCCTCCAGGGCGTTGATCTTCTCCAGCGTCACGTCCTCCGGCAGGGTGTCCAGGATGCGCAGATAGCGGAGCAGGATGAGCTGCCGGCCGAAGTCGAATTCCCGCATGGCACGGCCTTCCATGACCTGCTCGGTGTACGCTGCCAAGGAAATCTTGGTGGCCTCGTGGTTCCGCACCCGTTCCCAGAGGGTGTAGTCAGGAAGGATGGATACAGACTCATCCAGCAGGGGCAGGGTGGTCTCGGTGTCCAGCTCCACCTGGTTGCTGGTCACAAAGTCCAAGTAGAAGAACTGGTGGACGTGCCGCTGTCCGGAGAGGATGGCCTTGATGTCCGCAATAGCGTCGGACAGAGCCACCAGACCGGCGTATTCGCCCAGGCGCGGTTCCTTGTCCAGCTGGGTGATCTGGCTGTCCAGCTCATTGAGGCTGTTGAGCATCCGGTTGCGGGCGATCAGATAGGCGTCGGACTCGTTGCTGTTCCGCTGCGCCAGCTCCGCCCAATGAAGGAAGACGTCGATGAATTCCTTGCAGTTGTTCCGGATGGGGATTTTTTGGGAGTTCAGCAGCGGCTCGCTCTTTCGGCGGGAATTCAGGGTGCTGGTCTCCGCCCAGAGCTTGTCGATCAGGTCATTGAGGGCTTTTTCATCGAACTGGCGTTCGCCGCCTCGAGTGGTCTGGTAGTCTTGACAGAAGGCCACTCCCTCCTCCAGGTGGTCGGTCTGTCCTTCGGCCACCGGACGGATGAGGGTTTTCATGACGCCGTTGCGGCTGAACAGCTTTTCCCGCAGTGCCTTGACGCGGGGATGGGGAGAATGACACTCCTGAAGGGGCAGATCCAACAGCTCAGACGCCCGTTTTTGCAGGCTGGCCTTCTGAGCGGTCATGTCGTCGATGCCGTTGATCTGCTGGGCGGCGCGGACGCCGAAGCCCTTTTGGAAGTGCTGGATGAAGGTACAGATCTCCTGGAGCAGTCCCGGCAGAGCAGGCAGCTTTTGGAACAAGACGCAGTCCTGAAAATAATGTTCGATGATGGGCGCTTTCAGCAGATGCAGAGAGCTGGGGTCGATCTCATCGGCAAAGAGCATCCGCAAAAAAGCACACAGCTGGAACCGGAACGCCGTCTCCGCCGAGCAGCCGGGGATGGCATCCTCGTAGACGGTCTGCAAGTTGACAAAGTTGTAGTCACAGTCCGCCAGCGGGTCGTTGTAAGCGTAGGCCAGCATTTGATACACCGGCCGCCACAGGGTGGGCGCGCAGCGCACCAGGGAACGAGCGTACAGCAGGGCGCTGGGGGCGGCGTTCTGGGTGATGAGCTGGAGGGGGATCTGCACGGCGTCCGGCGAGCCGTCCTGGCCAGGGTAGGAGATACCCTTGAAGATGCCGTTGGTCACATCAATCTTGTTGTCCCGCACCGGCAGTTCCGGCAGCTTGGACAGGTCGATGGGCACCTTGGCTGGCGCGGCAGGGGCTTCTGGAACAGGTGCTTCCTCCGGTTCCTCTGCGGGTGCTTTCTGGACGAGTTCTTCTTCCGGTTCGTCTGTGGGTGTTTCCTGGACGGGTTCTTCCTCCGGCTCGTCTGCGGATTCTTCCTGGACGGGTTCCTCCTCCGGCTCGTCTGCGGATTCTTCCTGGACGGGTTCTTCCTCCGGCTCGTCTGCGGATTCTTCCTGGACGGGTTCTTCCTCCGACTCGTCTGCGGATTCTTCCTGGACGGGTTCTTCCTCCGGCTCGTCCATAGGATCTTCCAAAACGGGAACAGCTTCCGCATCTTCCGGCCAAGTCACAGGTGCGTCATACACCGGTTCCTCCTGCTCAGCCAGCAGCAGTACCGTGTCCAGAGGCACCTGCTCCAGGCCATGGGTCAGCACGGTGCCGTCCTGGGTGAAGTAGAAGATATTTTGCAGGGAGATCTTGGCGTCAGACAATGCCACGTTCCAGTCACCGGCGGTCGTTTCGTCCTGGACATAGAGAAGTACCACTTCCGCTTCCGGAATCTGTACCAGCGCCTGCTTGAAGGCAGCCGCCTGCCGCACCGCATTGGGGGCGTCAAAGAAGGGAGCCAGGAACCAAACGGTGTTGGCCGATGTAACGGTGACGCTGCCGAACCGTTTGCCCACAGTGGGGTACCGGACGGTGATGGCGTCCTCGTAGGGCGCCAGGGCGCAAAGGAAGGCGCTGCGCTTGAGGGCGGAGAGCATGGTGGCCAGACTTTGGATGGCGGCGTGGAGAACTTCCTCCGAAGGCTGGTCGTGAAAGGCGTCCAGGGTGTACTGTGCCACGACCCGTCCAGGCGAACGCTGGGCGCAGACCTTGCCGATGGTGAACACCGGATGGAACTCCACGTCAGATTCTCGGTAGCGATACCGGTCGATGTAGCCACGGTTGATCAGATCCAGCAGAGGCGTCCGGAGCTTCTTCTCGCTGATAGCCACCAGATCCTTCAACTGGTCAAAAGAGAGGACATAGTACTTGGCCATAGCGGTCATGATGAGCTTCAGGGGACGGTTGCGGGTGAGCAGATCCCCGAAGGTCTTGCCGTTGAACTCGGTGGCAGATGCGCCGCTCTGTTCCAACGGCAGGGTACATAGAGATGCGTCCACCGGCGTGAGCGGGCGGCGGTCTGCGGGACTGGCGGGCTGGAGGGGAGCGGGGATGCTGGCGGGCACGGGAGCTGGTGTAGGAGTGGGTGCGGGTGCTGCGGGTGCAGGGGGCACCTGATCCGGATCCAGCTGAAACTGTCCGGCGTAGAGGGGCAGGCAGATCATCCGATCCAGCTGCTGTTCCAGCGCCTGGGTCTTGTCTGCTACGGTGGGGTCGGTGAAGTCAAAGCCATTGACCACGATGTCCACAAAAATGGCTAGGGCGGATACGAAATCGGGGTCGTCCTGGGTGCCGTCCAAAATGGCCTGCGCCTTCTCTTGATAGGGGCGCAGGGCAGCGGTCAGGTTGTCCATCCGACCGGTGACGGCCAAGAATTGCCGGAGCTGGGTGCTGCCGTCGTGGGCACGCAGCCAGGACTCCAGGGCAGGGAGTGTGGTCAGTTGGGCGGCATCTGGCTGCGGCAGAGCCTCGGCCAGAGTGGTTTGAGCGGCAGCCCATTGCTGGAGCATCTTGATGACGGGTTTCACATACTCTGTGTTGTCCAGCTGCCCTTCCTCAATGGCACGGCATAGCGGTGGGATCTTCCGCAGCAGTGGTGGCTGTAAATGTTGCAAGGTCTCAAAACTGTGACGTATTTGATCGAGGTTCATCCGTAACATACCTCCATTCAACGGATTTTTGGGTGATATTGCGTAAAAACAACCGCAAAAGCGGCGAGGTTACACTAAATCTATCATACACCAATCCCGTCCCCTGTTTCAACATCCTTCTGCAAAACTTTACAACCTCCGCCGGAACCCCCTTCTCCCTTGCTTTTTCCACCCGTTTGTGTCATAATCATGCCATCATCAACAGGAGCAGCGGCGCTCTCAGGTCAGCCTGGGTGCGCCGCTGTTTTTTTCGGAAGGAGCATTGTGAGATGAAGAAACCCATCATCGGCGTCACGCCGCTGTTCGACCAAGAGCGGGACTCCTATTGGATGCTGCCGGGCTACCTGGAAGGGCTGGAGCAAGCGGGCGCCATCCCAGTTGTCCTGCCCTTGCCGGAGGAATCGGACGATCTGACCCAGCTGATCTCCCTGTGTGACGGCCTGCTGTTCACTGGCGGTCAAGACGTGTCACCGGCGCTGTACGGGGAGACGCCCAAGGGCACTTGCGGAGAAATCTGTTCGGCACGGGATCGGATGGAGCAGGTGCTGCTGCACCTGGCGTTGGAACGGGACTTGCCTGTGCTGGGCATTTGCCGAGGCATCCAGTTCCTCAACGCCGCCCTGGGCGGCACCCTCTACCAAGATCTGCCCACCGAGCACCCCTCCCAGACCCAGCACCACATGACCCCACCCTATGACCGAGCGGTACACACCGTGACCCTTCAGCCCAATACCCCGCTGGCAGAGCTGCTGGGGGCGGAGTACATCGGCGTGAACAGCTACCACCACCAGGCGGTGAAGACCCTGGCGCCCTGCCTGGCCGAAATGGCTCGGTCGGAGGATGGCCTGATCGAGGCGGTCTGCCTGCCGGAGAAGCAGTTTGTGTGGGCGGTGCAGTGGCATCCGGAGTTCTCCTTTCGGGTGGATGCGCACAGCAGAAAGATCTTTGGCGCTTTTGTGGCGGCGGCCAAAGGGCTGTGATGAGATGAAAAATCCCCCGCTGTGGCAGATTCCACAGCGGGGGTCGTTAATTTGGGCAGTTGGGAAGGTTGGATTCAGCTGGGATTCCTTCCGGTTCTCTTTACAGAACAGGCTGCGGCTGTCAACCAGCGACCGCCTTACCCAGAGCCTTGCAGGCTTCGATCGCGGTATCATCGGGAGCGGCCATGCAGATGACGCTCTCGCAGACCAGGTTCACCATGGCTTCTTCACAGTCTGCTTCCCAGCTGCGCATCCATTCGCCGTCGCCCCAGCCATAGGAGCCGAACAGAGCCACGTTCTTGCCGCCCAGGAAGCCCTTGGCCTCATCCCACATGGGCTGGAAATCCATTTCCTCCAGCACTTCCGCACCCATAGCGGGGCAGCCGAAGGCGACGCCGGTCAAGTCGTCAAACAGGGCGGGCGTGACTTCTGCGGTGGTGTAGAGGGCGGCGTCTGCGCCTGCCTCCTGCATCCCAGCCAGTACGGCCTGTGCCATTGCCTCGGTATTGCCGGTGCCACTCCAATAGATAACTGCGGTCTTTTTCATAATCATTCAAGTCCTTTCTGCATGAAATTTAGATCAAACTGCAACGGCAAGCGCTTCCAAGCTGGAACCAGCCTGCCAAAGTTTACAGTAGATATCGGTACAACGCTTGAACTGTGCAAATAGCGCCTTGGCTCGATCCACGTCTCCATAGACCTTCCAGGTGCCAACGCATTTGCTGTTGCTGGCTTTGTTCTCGATGAACCCCTTCACATCCTCCGGCGGATAGCTTAGGAACAACCCGATCTCGTGGGGGAATTCCTTCTCCTCCGCCAGCCGCTGAATCAGCCGCACCACACAGCGTTCGCTGTTCAGCGGCGGATAACCCGCTTTCCGCAGCACCTCCGCTGCCATCTGGTCGGTCAGATCCCGCTCCAGCTCACGGGGGCGGTATAAGTAGAGCAGCGCTCGTTTTTCAGCCAGGTGCAGGGGCAGCAGACACAGCCCCTTGGGCACGAGGATCTGATTGAGTTTCCGGACGTCTTTCATCAACGTCTGTTTGGATTCATAGGGACAGGGAAACAGACTGCCCGTCTTTAAACCGGCCAGAGTGGGGGCACACTGGCGCACGACAATGTCTTCCGACATATTGAGTGTCCTCCTATGCGGTGTGTTTTTCCAGGATCGTCCGCAGAGCGGAAAGGGAACTGGTGTGGCAGTGCTCGATGGCGGTGTTCTGCCCCTTCAGCTCGCACAGGGCGCTCTTGAGCATTTTGTGGGACATGGTGCTGGTGAACACAATCATCAGATCGGGACTGCCCAGTTTCTTTTTCAGCCCGCCCCGGGGCTTCGTAAACACTTTCGCTTGACATTGATAGGTTTGACAAAGATCTTGGTACCGGCGTTCCATACACTCATTTCCGCCTAAAATCACGACGCTCACGGGATGGCTCCTTTCTTGGTTAGTTTAAGCTAACTTGACGCTTGAAAAATCAGCGCCGTCTGCGCTCTCGATGATCCTGATTATAGGGGAAAAGAGGAGCCTCATCCACTCCAAAATGATGGATGAGGCTCCAAAAGGATTGTATTTACTCCTCCAACAGATTGGTCATGCTCCGCAGGCTGATCATCAACGTGGAAGCGTTGTGGAGCAGAGCGGAGGTGGCGGGGGGCAGGATGCCGGCCACGCCGAGACAAATGAGCATGAAGTTAAAGGAGATGATAAAGCGATAGTTGTGGTGAATGCGCGCCATCAAGGCGTCACTCAGCTTCTTGAGGGTCAGCAGACCATACAGGTTGTCCGCTCCTACGGTGATGTCCGCCACTTCTCGAGCGATGGCAGCGCCGTCTCGAATGGCGATGCCCACATCGGCCTCGGACAGGGCAGGGGAGTCATTGACGCCGTCCCCCAGCATGATGACCTTGCGGCCTGCTGCGTGTTCGGCACGGATGTAGTTGGCCTTGTCCTCCGGCAGAACCCCTGCATGGAATTCCGTCAATCCCACCGCTTCAGCCACAGAGCGAGCGGTCTTTTCGTTGTCACCGGTCATCATGACCAGCTTGGAGATGCCCAGCTCCCGCAGTCCCTGGATGACTTCCGCCGCTTCCGCACGGAGGGGATCCTCCACGCAGATGACTGCGGACAGAACGCCGCCAATGGCTAGGTACAGGTGGGAGTATTCCGCAGGCAGGGCATCAAACTTGGCCTGGTCGCCAGCAGGGATCACGCACTTTTCGTCATCAAAGACAAAGTGATGACTGCCGATGATGACCTTTTCGCCGTTGACCTTGCTGGAGATGCCGTGAGCCACCAGGTATTCCACCTCAGAGTGGCATTCCTCGTGGCGGAGTGCTCTCCGCTGTGCCTCGGACACCACGGCCTTGGCCATGGAGTGGGGATAATGTTCCTCCAGGCAGGCGGCCAGACGGAGCATCTCCGCCTCATCCTGCCCGCCGAAGGTGACGATCTTGGCCACTTTGGGCGTTGCGTAGGTCAGGGTGCCGGTCTTGTCGAACAGAATGGTGTCTGCCACGGAGACCGCCTCCATAAACCGCCCGCCTTTCACCAGCAGCTGATGGGTGCTGGCCTCCTTCATGGCGGAGAGCACTGCGATGGGCATGGACAGCTTCAGCGCACAGGAGAAGTCCACCATCAGCACGGCCAGCGCCTTGTTCACATTTCGGGTCAGCAGCCAGATCAGAGCGGTAGCGCCCAGACTGTAGGGCAGCAGACTGTCTGCCAAGTGAGTGGCTTTGCTCTCAGTGGTGGATTTCAGCTTCTCTGACTCCTCGATCATGTGAACGATGCGGTCATACCGGCCGGAACCTGCCGTCTTTTCCACGCAAATGGTGCAGTCGCCTTCCTCCACCACCGTGCCGGCGTACACATAGCCGCCGATGGTCTTGCGCACGGCCAAAGGCTCACCGGTGATGGAAGCCTGGTTGACCATGGCTTCCCCGGCAACTACCTTGCCGTCCAGGGGGATCATGCTGCCCGTGCGGACGATGATCCGGTCACCGGCTTCCACCTCAGACAGGGACACCTGCACCGAACCGCCCTCCGTATCCAGCCACACATGATCCACGTTCAGGGACATGGTGCGAGCCAGATCGGCCACGGACTTCTTGTGGGTCCACTCGTCCAAAGTCTCGCCGATGCTCAGCAGGAACATGATAGACCCGGCGGTTTTAAAGTCCCGACGGAGCAGGGAGACGGTGATGACGGTGGCGTCCAGGACGGGCACTTGGATGTGCCCTTTCCGCAGACAGCGCAGACCGGCCCACAGGTAACGCACCGACCGGCATAGGGTCAGCGCGGTGCGGATGGGCAGGGGCATGATGGTGCGATTGATGACCCGTCGGCACAGGGTGAAGAACAGCTTGTCCTGATACTCCCGGTTCAGCGCCCGCCCACTGTGCTCCGGCGCCAGCGCCTGGGCACGCTGGTAACGGAAGGTGGCCAGGGCGGTGAGCACTGCATCCTGCTGGCCGTGATAGAAGATCACAGCATCGCAGGTGCGGTCATAGACTTTGGCATCGGTGACACAGGATAATTGTAATAGGTATGCTTCTAAAATATCCGCTTGCGCCAGCGTCATCCGTCCCTGGGGGATGTGGATGCGCAGCCGGCCTTTGGATTCATGCAAAATCTTGCATTTCATGCCAGATCCGCCACCTCTGCGCTGGCTTCGGCAGGTTCAGCCTCGGCTTCCGCGGGAGCGTCATCAATGACCATTTCCTTGGCGGCAGCCCGCTGCTCGTTGATCTCCTTGGCGTCAGCCAGAATATCATCGGTGTTTTCCTTCAGGGTGGTGGCCGCAGTCATCACGCACTCCTTGGCACGCAGCACAGCGGCAGTGGTCTGGGTGTAGAGCTTCTTTGCATCGTCACTGGACAGCACTTTGATACCAGCAGAACCAAAGAGAGCGCCGCCTACAAACAATCCGAGCTTTTTCAAATCCATCATAGTTGAGATACCTCCATTTATATTTCTTCTATTTTTATCATCAACCACCAGATGGCGGAAGATTTCCAACCTGGGATGACAGCGGCGCACAGCTGTCCTGCTCCACACCGCTGCGGTATTCGTTGGGGGAGACCCCGATGATGTCTCGAAACGCCTTGGCAAATTTGCTGGCATTATCGTAACCAAATTGTCCGGCGATGTCAAGAACGGTTCTGTCAGAATTTCGCAGCAAATCGGCTGCGCTATGCATTTTTTGTGCACGAAGGAAGGCTGACGGGGACATTCCGTAGACCCCACGGAAGCTGCTTTTGATAAGGGTAGCTGAGGCATTGAACTGGCCGGATAGCTCCTGAATGGTGATCTTGCTGTCCATGTGATCGGTCAGGTATTGACAGACCTCCTTGGCCAAGGTCACCTGGGAGTTGGTAAAACATCGCTGCTCCAGCTCCACCGGCGGCACCGGCAGCACACTGAGAAAGAGCAGCAGCTCCAGCACCTTCACCTTAAAATATCCTTTCCGGATCCCTTCCGGCACGGCGTACAGCTCAGAGAATACATGCTTGACCCGAGGGGAGGAACGAGCCACAAAACAGCGTCTGCCTTGGCAGAACCGGTCGGCAATGGTGCTGGGCTGAACATTCACATCCTCCAGCATACAGGACAGACAGTGGGGGGCACAGTTGGGGTCGATGAGGAGGGTGACGCCGTGATAATGGCCAGTGGGGAAGGAAGAACAATAAGGAGCGGTGTCCTTCCGGCTGATGGACAGGTCGCCGGGAGTCAGATAGTAAAAGCTGTCCTGGTACTGACACTCCATCCGCCCCTCCTGACAGTGGTTGATCTCGATCAAGTCCCCCACAGGCGCACGATTTAAATGGTAGTCCGCATCGTGGACGTCGTTGTAGATCAGATCCATCCCAGGAAAGACCCCATATCGAGTCATCTTCGCCCGACCGTCCACGCCGCCCAACTGATACACGGTCTGGTCGGTGCCCTGGAACAGGATACGGGCGTCTGTCCCGAATAGTCCTTTCTCGGCGTCTGTCAGCTTCACCACATCAGTCCTTCCGGAAGCCAAACAGCCCCTTCTTCTTGTAGGGGTGGCTGGCCACGGCGGTCACATCATAGCCGGTGTCTGCCAGGGCATCTCGCACTGCCTGCTCGTCCACCGGCTGCTCAGTCAGGATGACGGTCTCGCCCTTCTTGTGAGAAGAAGTCACCTTCTTGACAGGAAACGCCTTGCGAATGGCATCGTTCACATGGGACTCACACATCCCGCACATCATGCCGTCTACGGTTACGATGGTTTCAAACATCACAGTTCACTCCTTACTATATTATATAATGTAATTGTTGAGGTGGTATCCATAAAAGGTTAGCTACACCTAACTGTCTCTTAGTTTAACACCTACGCGCGCATTGTCAATAGGGTAAATCGTCCAAATACGAAGGTTCATGATAGGGAAAAGGCGAAATCTTCCGACTGAAAAGGCTCTTTTCAAAAAACTCGAAAAAAGGCAAAAAAGTGCTTGACAAATGGGGGTGGATTTAGTATACTAACAAAGCGCTCGAGAGAGCAAGCCAAAAACTGGAATGCGACAGAACCTGAAGCGGAAAGCTTTCAGAAAGTTGCTGAAAAAAGTGCTTGACAAGCTCCGTTGAGTGTGCTAAACTAAACAAGCTGTTGCCGAGAGGGAAACCTCGAAACGCAGCGAACTGTGTACCTTGTAAATTAAACAACGTGAAACAAACTTAAAGCACCAGATATGATTCTTTTAAGCTTGGATGATGAAAATCATAACCAAGTCATTTTCTTTGATTGCTAAGATTTAGCTTCAATAATTGATTTGACTGGCCGCAAGGCCATTTAAATACCATTTTATTGAGAGTTTGATCCTGGCTCAGGATGAACGCTGGCGGCGTGCTTAACACATGCAA
>OGDF01000066.1_pt1 | contig 141664 bp, 128 predicted proteins | sample 1570141 | NCBI WGS metagenome assembly OGDF01 (sample SAMEA4370581, study PRJEB24528) | human gut metagenome | reverse complement strand
AAAACGGCACTTTCGCCTCACCGGCAACCGCCTTTGCAAGAAGTGTTTTACCTGTACCCGGCGAGCCGACAAGAAGTACACCCTTAGGTATTCTCGCACCAAGACTTACAAACTTTTGAGGATTTTTCAAAAACTCGACTATTTCCGCAAGTTCGGCTTTTTCCTCATCAGCTCCCGCAACATCTTTAAATGTCACGTTCTTGGTGTTCTCATTAAGTCTTGCTCTGCTCTTTGTAAAATTGGTTGCACCCGAACCGCCTTTTCGCAAAAATCCGAAAAAGAACACACATATAAATACAATTATCAAAATTATATTTGTAACCGCCGTCCATGAAATCTTGGTTTCATAAGCCTCTTGCTTTAAAGTGCCTTTATCCATTTGGTCGTTCATTTCTTTTCCGACATCTGCCTGCAACGTGTCAAGTGACGGAATTTTCACCTTTGCTTTGTCACCGTTTGTAAGTGTCACCGTTACGGTATTTCCCGACACAAGCATTGAACTTACCTGTTCGGACTTTATACTGTTGACCAAATCAGAGTAAACCATTTTAGTCTGCGATGCACCGAATCCGACTGCGAACATATAAATCAGATACGCAACTACAAGCATTGCCACCCATACTCCGAGTCCTTTAAATCTTTTCTGCAACTGACTACCTCCTTAATTATCGTAAAATTCTATTTTTATACCTTTATCCTTGAAAGCAAAACGTTTGTCTATTCTGTTGCCGACTGCAGCAATTTCGCCGTTTATCTCAATTATCGGCACACTGTTTCGTTTATCTTTAGGAATTTTTTTATCTATAAAATATTCCTTTAATTTCTTCGTACCGTTCATACCCATAGGCTGAAATTTATCACCGTTTCGCCTGTTGCGTACAATGATTTTATCAGTCTTGTCACACGAAAGATATATTGCACCGTCTTTATTTCGCATATCCGTTTCAGATACCGAAATTTTTTTGTCAAGTTCCGAAATAAAAACTGTTTCACCGATATTAATACTGACTTCAAACGGCTGTGTTTCTTCTTTTTTGTGTTCAAGTATTATTTTGCCGTACTCGTTTTTTGCAACAATACCGTACGGCAAATTTATTTGTCTGCCGCTTGATTTATCGGCAAGCGACAATATATCCGCAACATATGTTGACGAAATATCGTTAAGACTGTTATAAATATCTCTTAACATCAATCTTAAAACACGTCTTTTTATCGCAATATCCGTCTTATTCAAATCTTCAATATTAACAGCACAATTTCTGATGTGCTTTTTATAAAAATCTTCCGCAATACCGTCAAGATAATCACTGTCATCTTTTATCAAGCAAGCATTTTCCGTAACGGTTTTAATAAAACTCGTGTTAAATTCCTTTTGAATATACGGAAGTAATGTGTGACGTATTTTATTGCGTGTGTAATCTTCTGTCAAATTTGTACTGTCTGTCATATATTCAAGTCCGTTATCACTGCAATATTTTTCGATTTCATCTCGTGAAACATTCAATATCGGACGAATTATATTTCCGCGGACATACGGTATTCCGCAAAGTCCGTTTGTCGTACTGCCACGCATAAAATTCATAATCAAAGTTTCGGCATTGTCATTTCTGTTATGCGCCGTTGCAACTTTGTTTATATCGTATTTTTCGCACAATTTATTAAAGAAATTATATCTCACATTTCTGCCGGCTGTTTCTTCTGACACATTTGTATCTTTTGCAATTTGGGGTATATCTGCATTTAACACAAAACATTCAATACCCAATTTTTTTGAAAAGTTTTCGGCAAAAAGTTCATCTCTCTTTGCCTCCTCGCCTCTTATGCCGTGATTAATATGAGCCGTATATAATTTTATGTCAAATTCATCTTTCAGCGACCAAAGTGCGTGAGTAAGACACACCGAATCCGCACCGCCCGAAAGACCGACCAGCACGCTGTCGCCGTTATTCAATAAATTATATTCACGCAAGGTCTTTTTAATAATATCTAAAACCATTATTCTTCCTTCAATGCAAATTCAACATTAGAAAACTTAGTATATTCACCTTTCCAACCAAGTTTAAACATACCGGTTTCACCGCTTCTGTTTTTTGCGACAATACATTCAGCCAAATTTTTATCCTCGGTATCGGGATTATAATATTCGTCACGATACAAAAACATAACCATATCGGCGTCCTGCTCGATAGCACCCGATTCACGCAAGTCCGAAAGCATGGGACGCTTATCGCTTCTCGATTCAGCCGCACGCGAAAGCTGTGAAAGTGCAATGACAGGAATATTAAGTTCCTTTGCAAGAATTTTTAACGAACGCGAAATTTCGGCAATTTCATTTTGTCTGCTCTCTGTTCTTCCGCTCGACTGCATTAACTGCAAATAGTCGATTACGATAAGTTCAAGATTTTTTGTCTGCTTTAATCGTCTGCATTTTGCACGGATTTCCGATACCGTTATTGACGCAGTATCGTCTATATACATCGGTGCAGTTGCAACTCTGTTTACTATTGCACCGATTTTTTCCCAATCTTCGCCTGTTATATCACCTGTTCTGATTTTATTTGAATTAACAAGTGCCTGGCTGCATATAATACGGTTTACAATCTGTTCTTTCGGCATTTCGAGGTTGAATATCGCAACGGTTTTTTTATCGGTAATACTGACGTGTTCCGCTATATTTACCGCAAAACTTGACTTACCCATACCCGGACGTCCGGCGATAAGAATAAGTTCGCCGCCATGAAAACCGCCCGTACGTCTGTTAAGTTCATCAAAACCTGTAGGCAAACCCGTTATACCGCTTTGATTTAAAGAGTTTTCAACAAGTTCCTGATAACTGCCCATGAATATCTCACTTATAGGAAGTATATCGCTCTTGTTGTTTGATGATGTAACGTCAAAAATAAGCTGTTCAGCTTGGTCGACTATTCTTTCGACTTTATCGTTCTGACCGTAAGCCATATCGGAAATATCGTTGGCACTTTTAATAAGTGTTCTCAAAACTGCCTTTTCCTTAATTATTTGCGAATAATACGTCATGTGCCTTGTTGTCGGCACATTTGTTGCCGCATTTCTCAAATAAGCGATACCTCCGACAGCCTCAAGTTTGTCGCTTTGGCTCAACTTATTTGAAACGGTAATAAAATCTATAGCCGCATTTTCGTTAAATAAATCAAGAATTACACTGAATATTTCCTTATTCTGTGGGAAGTAAAAATCTGACGGTCTAAGTATTTCAACCGACTCCGCAACACTGTGCGAATTAGTAAGAGCACTGCCTATTACAGCCAATTCTGCCTCTTGACTATATGGCAGTTCTCTGCCCATTACGTCAACAGGATTCGACATTTCTGCCATAAATCCATTACCTCCCCAAAGTTATATCTGTTCTACAACTACGTTTAACTTACCGACAACGCCTGTATAAATTTTTACGTCAACAGTCGTTGTTCCCAATGTCTTTATGCCGTCAGGCATAACAAATTTCTTTTTGTCAAGTTTGATGTGGTGTTGTGAAGTAAGCGCCTCTGCTACATCTTTTGATGTTACAGATCCAAAAAGTTTACCGTTTTCGCCTGCTTTAGCCTTTAGCACAACCTTGATTTCTTTCATTTTCTCTGCGATTGCATTTGCCTCTTCAAGCTCAACTTTTTTCTTGTATTCAAGAGATTCCTGCTTACCCTTCATTACGTTTATATTCGACTTTGTAGCCGGTTCGGCAAGACCTCTCGGCAAAAGATAGTTTCTTGCATAACCGTCAGATACATTTACCATCTGACCTTTTTTACCTTGTCCTTTTACATCTCTTGTCAATATAACTTGCATTGTCCTTCCTCCAATTAACTTTCATTATTTGCAACGTAATCAAAGACAGCCTTTTCAACGTCCTCAATTACCATATCTACATTTTTGTCTTTTACTTGTGCACCGGCAACGGTACTGTGTCCGCCGCCGCCGAGATACTCCATAATAAGCTGTACATTAATATCACCGAGCGAACGGGCGCTTATACCCACGCCGCCGTCCTGTGCATATACAACTATCGACGCACGAATATCACCTATATTAAGCATTTCATCAGCCGCCTGTGACGCTATCACTCTTATATTGGGATACTTTGTGTAACACTTTGCGACTGCAATCTGCGATACTATAATTTTCGATGTCTTTACAATATCGGCTCTGTGGTCATAGTCCTCTTTATTCACGTTAAACAGCTTTTTAACGTCTGCCGTATTCAGTCCCAAACGTCTTAAATATGAAGCCGCCTCAAATGTTCTGACACCTGTTTTTACTATAAAGTTCTTTGTATCCATCAAGATACCCGTATACAAACACTCCGCCTCAACGGTTGTAAGTGAACTTCCCAAATTCATATATTCCAATAATTCAGTAGCCATTTCACAAGTTGACGACGCATACGGTTCGTGATAAATAAGCGAACAAGGATTAATAAAATCAGTCGAACGTCTGTGGTGGTCGATAAGCACAACCTTACTTGCCTTTTCGATAAGTTTCGGGCATGGCAACATTGACGGTCTGTGCGTATCAAGCACAACTATCAATGTATCTGATGTAACGTTTTCGACTGCGTCGTCATTGCTTATAAACATACCTCTGTACTCACTCATTGCACGAAGGTCGTCATACATTTTTTTTATGGCCGGTGAATTGTTGTCATAGACAATATACGGCTTTTTGCCGAGCGTTCTGACTGCTCTCTGCAAGCCTACCGCCGCACCGAAGCAGTCATAGTCCGCACCGGAATGTCCCATAAATATTACTTTGTCGGAATTTTTTATAAAGTCTTTTAATGCAACAGCAATAGCTCTTGTTTTAACTCTTGTACTCTTTTCGTAATCACGAGCCTTACTGCCGTAAAATTTATACTGTGTATCGTCCTTTATGCTGACTTGGTCGCCTCCGCGTCCTAGTGCCATATCAAGTGCATTTCTTGCGTACATATCATTTTCCGACAGACTTCCGCCTACGCCGATACCGATACTGATACTTACCGGAAGTTTCATATCTTCACCGACTTTTCTCACCTTATACAATATATCAAACTTTTTACTGACATACTGTGCAAGATAGCGATGTTCAAAGAACATATAAAATCTGTCGCGGTCGGTTACTTTTAAAAGTGCATTCGATTCGTCTACCCATTCATTGATACATTTTCTTATTTGTGCCAAAATCTGTTGTTGCTCGTTGTCATTGACACGTTGCAATACATCGTCATAATTATCAATATTGATAATCGCAACATCTGTTTTTTCGTTAACGTATTTTCTTTTTAATTCATATTCAACAGTTCTGTCAATAAGATAAATATATACGGATACCTTGTCCTCATCTTCGGAAATACTTATATTTCTGTTTCTGATTGTATTTGCAATAAGCAAATATCGCTTATCGTCAATTCGTATACGTTTTTCATAGTGTGAGGCTGATTTTAAAATTTCTCCCCACTTTATATCGGATATTGAATTTTCGAGTTTTGTGTCAAAAAGGTCCTTATTAAAAAACAATTCCGAAAATTTGCCGTTGTACCAGCATATGGAACCGTCTATATGCACAACAACGATAGGTATAGGAAAAGAGTCCATAATATTTGCCGAAATCGAATTTGAGCTTTTTGCCATAATTTCAAGAAAATTATTAACACTCTCATTTCTTTTATTTCTTATAAAAATAACCGCACAAAATGCTATTATCCCCGCAATTATCTCTAATATTGCTATAACCTTGCCTTTAATCGCATAACTGAGTACACCGCTTATGATCAAAAGCAGTGCTGATGCAAATGCTATCTTAATGCAAGTTTTAACAACTTGTCCGTAATGTTTTCTCATAAGTCCCTCCAAAGTGCATTGATGCACTGTAAGCCTTAGCGGCTCTTTAAATATTTCTTTAGTTCCGACATATCCGAAAACTCTATCTCAAGTTCGTGTCCGTTTTCTTCACCTATGCCGAGAAGTTCGGAAATTTTTTTATCTATGCTTGCATAACCGATTCCCAACCGTCTTGCAAGTATGTAATCCATAGCAATAACCGTTGCTATTTCATTTGTAACACTCTCATAATCGCCTATTTCGTCATAGTCCGCAAGAGTTCTGTAAAGATGTGCTATCTCCGATAAAATCTCACCTTTTATCATATCAATAGCTTTTAGATTTGTTGAAATGTTCATAATGATGCCTCCAATGATGTAATTAATTTTGTGTAGTCCTATCTGATACTATATTCTACCACAAACTTCATATCAAGTCAACATCATTAAAGAACTTTGCCATAAAGCAACAAAAACACTCTTTATGAGTGTTTTTGTTAGCATATTATATATTTTCCGCAATAAGTTTAGCCATTTCCTTACAGCCAACCTTTTTCATACCGTCTGACATAATATCGGTTGTTCTGTAATTTTGGTCAAGTACCTTATCTACTGCGTCATTTATTGCCTTTGCTTCTTCTACAAGACCGAATGACATTTCAAGCATCATAGCGGCTGAAACAATGGTTGCAATAGGGTTTGCAATATCCATACCTGCAATATCAGGAGCACTGCCGTGAATCGGTTCGTACATACCGCATTTTGTTGCGCCAAGTGACGCTGACGGCAACATACCGATTGAACCTGCAATAGCACTTGAAAGGTCTGAAAGAATATCTCCGAATATATTTGATGTAACGATTACGTCAAATTGTGCCGGATTAATTGCAAGCTGCATAGCGGCATTATCAACATACATATGAGTAAGTTCAACTTCGGGATAGTCTGCCGAAAGTTCAATCATAGTCTTTCTCCAAAGTCTTGAAGATTCAAGTACGTTGGCCTTATCAACAGATACAACTCTCTTATCTCTAAGCATAGCTGTTTCAAATGCAATTTTACCTATTCTCTTGATTTCTTCAACTGAATACTTTTCTGTATCCGACGCCCATGAGCCGTCCTCTGCTTTCTTTCTTTCACCGAAGTAAATACCGCCTGTAAGTTCGCGGACAACCATTACGTTAAGTCCTTTTTCAAGCTTTTCGTCTTTAAGCGGTGACGCGTCCTTCAGCTGCGGCTTTAGGATTGACGGACGAAGATTTGAATATAATTCAAGAGCCTTTCTGATACCCAAAAGTCCTTTTTCAGGTCTGTTTTCAGACGGTTGTGAATCCCACTTCGGACCGCCGACTGCACCTAAAAGCACACTGTCTGATTTTTTACAAATATCAACTGTTTCCTGCGGAAGCGGTACGCCGTACTTATCTATGGCACAACCGCCCATATATACTTCCTGATAATTAAATTTGTGTCCGTACTTTTTGCTTACCGCGTCAAGAACTGTAACAGCACCCGATACGATTTCAGGACCAATTCCGTCACCCGGTATAAGTGCAATATTAAATTCAGCCATTTTATTACATTCCTTTCTTTATGTACTCAACCAAACCGCCTGCATTGATAATGCCCTGCATAAATTCAGGAAATGCAACTGCTTGATAAGTCTTATTCTTTGTCTTGTTTGTGATAACACCTGTATCGAAATCAACTTCTACTTCATTGCCCTCGTCTATATCCTCTGACGCCTCGGCACATTCAAGAATAGGAAGTCCGATATTAATAGCGTTACGATAGAAAATTCTTGCAAAATCCTTTGCGATTACGCATGAAATACCGCTTGCTTTTATAGCGATAGGTGCGTGTTCTCTTGATGAACCGCAGCCGAAGTTTGCACCGCCGACCATAATGTCGCCGTCTTTAACTTTATTTACAAATTCTTTATCTATATCTTCCATACAGTGTGACGCAAGTTCCTTATGGTCTGTTGTGTTAAGGTATCTTGCCGGAATTATTACGTCTGTATCAATGTTATCTCCGTATTTAATAACTTTTCCGTTTGCTTTCATATTAATCCTCCGTTCCAAACTCAACTCAAAATCAATTTTAAGTTGTGAAGTTTATTTTTTACATTACTTCTTCAGGTGCTGTTATCTTACCCGTTACAGCACTTGCGGCCGCAACTTCAGGACTCGCAAGATAAACTTCACTGTCAACGTGTCCCATACGTCCGATAAAGTTTCTGTTTGTTGTAGAAACACATCTTTCGCCTTCTGCCAAAATACCCATATGACCGCCAAGACACGGTCCGCATGTAGGTGCCGAAATTACACAGCCTGCCTCAACAAGTGTCGATAATGTACCGTCTTTTAATGCTTCAAGGTAAATTGCCTGTGTTGCAGGGAATACGATAACTCTTATACCCTTTTTAACGTGCTTACCCTTTAGAATTTCAGCCGCATGACGTAAATCCGAAATACGTCCGTTTGTACATGAACCTATTACAACCTGGTCAATTTCAACATTGCCCCAGTTTTCCGGTGTTCTTGCATTTTCAGGCAAGTGAGGGAATGCAACCGTATGAGGAACTGTTGCAAGGTCGATGTCTATTGTCTGTACATATTCAGCGTCATCATCAGCTTTAAATACTGTATATTCTTTATCAGAATGGTCTTTCATATATTCAACAGTCAAATCGTCAACTTCAAATATACCGTTTTTAGCACCTGCTTCAATAGCCATATTTGCGATTGAGAAACGGTCGTCCATAGTAAGAGTGTGCATACCCTCACCTGTAAATTCCATTGACTTGTAAAGTGCACCGTCAACACCAATCATACCGATTATATGTAAAATAAGGTCCTTACCGCTTGTGTATTTGTTAAGCTTACCTGTCAGGTTAATTTTAATAGCCTCGGGAACTTTGAACCAAGCCTTACCTGTTGCCATACCGGCTGCCATATCTGTTGAGCCGACACCTGTTGAAAAAGCACCCAATGCACCGTATGTACAAGTATGTGAGTCTGCTCCGATAACAACGTCACCTGCAACTACCAAGCCTTTTTCAGGAAGAAGTGCGTGCTCGATACCGACTTCGCCGACTTCAAAATAGTTTACAATATCCTGCTCCTTTGCAAAAGTTCTGACCTTTAATGCCTGCTGAGCAGACTTAATATCCTTATTCGGTGTAAAGTGGTCAGGAACAAGAGCAACTTTTGCTTTATCAAATACTCCGTCAAGTCCTATCTTATCAAATTCTCCTATTGCAACAGGAGTTGTTATGTCGTTGCCAAGAACTAAGTTTAAATTCGCCATAATAAGTTCTCCGGCTTTAACACTTTCCTTTCCTGCGGCATTCGCAAGAATTTTTTGCGTCATAGTCATTCCCATAACAAAAACCTTCCTTTCCGAAATGTTTATTTTACTTTTATTACTATTGAATTATAGCACAACAAGTGATATAATTCAAATATATATAATTTATATTATACATAAAAATAACTTATACGAGGTGTCAAATGTATAACTACGATAATCTTTCCAAATACAAGGTATTTCTTTGTGTTGCCGAGTGCGGCAGTATCTCTCAATCTGCCGAGCAACTTTATATTTCTCAGCCCGCTGTAAGTATGACAATAAAAAAGCTTGAAGAAAGTCTTGGAACAACTTTGTTTTTACGAAAACCGAGAGGTGTTGTTCTGACCGAAAACGGCAGACTTCTTTATGACGGCGTAAAACAAGCATTAAATATGCTCTCCGATACCGAAAGCAATTTAAAGCACCTTGAAAACAACGGCAGACTTCGCATTGCCGCAAGTAATGTGCTTTGCAAGTACCTGCTTATGCCCTATCTTCAAAAATTCACCGAAAAATATCCTTTCACCGATGTTTCCATAACTTGTACATCATCTGCAAATGCACATAAAATGCTTGAAGAGTGTAAAATCGACGTTGCGCTTATGGCAAAGCCCGACAACATCAGCGGTCTTGAATATTATCCGCTCGGTGCAATACAGGACACATTCGTCTGTACTCCGTCATACTTGAAACGTCTTAACTGCAACGGTTTTGAAATTTTTGAACGTGGCAATATTATGCTTTTAAACAAAGACAACGTTTCCCGTATGCATATTAACAACTACTATGCCGAAAACAATATCAATCCTACGCATATCCTTGAAGTGAACGATATGGATATGCTTATTGAATTTGCCAAAATCGGCATAGGTGTTTCTTGTGTGGTAAAGCAGTTTGTAAAAAACGAATTATCTAACGGCTCACTTATCGAAATAAATCTGCCTAATGCAATACCGCCACGCGAAACAGGCTTTTTATATAATCAAAATATTCAGCCGTTTAATGATAATATTTTAAGGCTTATCAACATTAATTGATTATAGACAAAACCTTTACGGCTTTGTCTGCTTTATTTTGGGGAGTTTGATGGCGTATCGGAAAGACATCCAACGCTCGCAGAGCGGTTTTGCCGTAGGCAAAACTACTGAAAAAGCTAACCTCAAGTTTCAATCATTTCTGGCGACATGCGCGGCAGAAATGGCTTAAAATCTAAAGTTTCGACTTTGGAGGAACTTTAGATTTTTCTCTGAAAATACTCAAAAATTACATCAGCATGATGTGATTTTTGGAGCTGTCGACATTTTGTCGACAGGCTCTCTATTAATTAATCTTTTTCACCTTTGCAAAGGCCGCCATAAGACGTTTAAATCCAATACTTTCAAATTGAATTTCAAGAATACAGTCATTTCCGCAAGGAGTGGCTTTCAGAATTTCTCCGCGTCCGAATGTTCTGTGTTCAACGGCATCACCGGCTTTGAATTTAGAATAGTCGGTTGAACCACTTGATTTTACACTGCTGCCAAACCCTTTTGTCATATAAACTTCTTTTTTCGGTGCAGCCGCATTACGCACTCCTAAGTCTTGCATTACCTTTGCAACTTTCGGTTGCAGCGTTGTCTTGTCCTCAAGATATTCAACAGGTATTTCCCTGAAAAATCTTGACGCGGTTGTCGGCATTGTTTTACCGTGAATAGTTCTGCTTATCGTTTTGGTGATATAAAGCTGTTCTTTCGCTCTCGTTATCGCAACATAGCAAAGACGTCTTTCTTCTTCTATATCATCGTCCGATTCCATTGAGCGCATTCCCGGGAACAATCCTTCTTCAAGACCGCTCAAGAATACAATCGGGAATTCAAGACCTTTTGCACTGTGAATAGTCATAAGTACCGCACTGTCCTCATTTTCGTCATATCCGTCTATATCCGAAACAAGACTTATATTTTCCAAAAATTCACCCAGTGTATTCCCCGTTTCTTCATTCTTCTCAAACTCGGTAATAACAGAAATAAATTCGCCCAAGTTTTCTATTCTTGTCTTACTTTCCGTTGTATCTTCCATTACAAGTGCCGGCATATATCCTGTATCATTCAATATTCTTCCCGTAAGATCTTCAATCGTAACGGTATCTTTAAGTTTGATAAGTGATTGTATTATTTCCGAAAAACTAAGTAATTTTTTTATAGCCGTTTTAAATTCAGGGTAATCGTCCGCGTGAGAAATAACATCATAAAGACTTGTTTCCTTTTCACGTGCAATATTTCTCGCTTTTTCAAGCGTTGCGTTACCGATTTTTCTTTTCGGCTCATTGATAATTCTTGCCAGACTTACATCATCATTCGGATTATATACAACTCTCAAATATGCAATTATATCCTTAATTTCCTTACGATCATAGAATCGAAGTCCCGAAAGGACTTTGTACGGAACAGACTCACGCATAAGCATTTCTTCTATTACACGCGACTGTGCATTTGTTCTGTACAGTATCGCACAATCCGAAAATGAACCTTGTTCATCGAAATGCTTTTTTATCTGACGTGCAATATATCTTGCCTCGTCATATTCGTTTGTACCCGTGTATACAAAAACTTTGTTTCCGTCACCGTTTGACGTCCACAACGATTTACCCATTCTACCCTTATTGTTAGATATAACGCTGTTTGCGGCATCAAGGATATTTTGCGTTGAACGGTAATTTTGGTCAAGCGTTATCTTTTGTACATCAGAGTAATCATCTTCAAAATTAAGAATATTTCCGATATTTGCACCTCTGAATTTATAAATACTTTGGTCGTCATCACCGACAACGCAAAGATTTCTGTTTGCCTGTGCAAGAAGATTTATAAGAAGATACTGCGAATTGTTCGTATCCTGATACTCATCAACAAGTATGTACTGAAACTTATCTTGATATTTTGACAATACATCGGGATTTTCACTTAAAATCTTAACTGTATTCAAAATAATATCGTCAAAATCGACTGCATTGTTTTTTCTCAGTTTTGTTTGGTATCTGTAATATATTTTTGCGATTATGCTCATACGATAATCGCTTTTGTAAACATTTTCAAAAGTTGCCGCATCCATCAAGTCATTTTTTGCGTTACTTATTATAGACAACACGTTTCTGACAGGAAAACTTTTTTCGTCAATGTCAAGTTCTCTTAGACATTCTTTCATAACAGTCTTTGTATCTGCTGTATCGTAAATTACAAAATCACGGCTGTAACCAAGCAAATCAATACAACTACGCAAAATTCTGACGCAAACCGAGTGAAATGTACCAATCCACATATCTTTTGCGGTATCACCCAAAAGTCTTTCAATACGGTCTTTCATTTCTCTTGCGGCTTTGTTTGTAAAAGTTATCGCTAAAATATTCCAAGGACGTATATGTTTTTCGGAAATCATATATGCAATTCTGTTTACAAGCACCGTTGTTTTTCCGCTTCCCGCACCTGCAAGCACAAGAACAGGACCTTCCGTTGCCAATACAGCCTCTTTTTGCCTTTCGTTAAGTTTATCTAACATATTATTCATCAAATGTTCTCCTAAAATCGTTTTCATTTTATTATATCATAACAACGAAGGCGGCTGAATGTCGCCGCAGTATTATGATACAATGTTCTCCGAAACATAAAAATCTTTGATTTTTTGTATGTTTCGTGAGGTTATTATACCACATATTCAGAAAAAACACAAACTTTTAAAACCATTTCTTCAATAAGTTTTTCAGTATAAACGTGTCGAATTTCGGCAAATTTAAGTGTAGAAAGGCGGTGAATAATTTGAAAAAAGTTTCCTGTAAAATAGTAGTTTTTCTTCTTTTAAATTTGTGTATTTTCACAAGCGTTTATGCCGATGAAATCAAAGTCGTTCCTATCGGTAAAGCGGTAGGCGTAAAGATATATACCGACGGCTTGCTCGTTGTCGGGACATCGGAAGTAAACGGTGAAAATGTTTCAAAAAAATACGGTATAAAGATAAATGACAGAATAGAAAAAATAAATAATCAACTCATCAACAGTACAGAAGAATTTTCAAAGACCGTAAATGAAAATCCAAGCGGTGTGGCACTTTCAATAAAGCGGGATAATCAAGATATTTTGATTAATGCCGTTCCCGTTTTATCGGAAGACAATATATACCGTTTAGGTCTTTGGGTGCGTGACAGTACCGCCGGAATCGGTACTGTGACTTATTACAATCCCCAAAACAACAGCTTTGCCGCACTCGGTCACGGAATAAACGATATTGATACAGGTAATATTTTATCCGTTAAATCAGGAAATATTCTTAATTGCGATATTTTATCTGTATCAAAAAGTTCAAAAGGTCATCCCGGAGAAATTAACGGTGCGTTTGACGGTAATACAATAGGTAATATCAGTATAAATTCACAAATAGGTATTTACGGAAATATGTCTTGCGATGAATTTTCCTCTGATAATACCATACCCGTTGCCGCAAAGGAACAGATAGGCGAAAGTGACGCGTATATACTTTCAGACGTTATAGGGCAAAAAACGGAAAAATACTCGATAAAAATAAACAAAATCACAAACGATTCCGACAAAGGATTGATTATTGAAATTACCGACCCTCGTTTAATCGACTGCACAGGCGGAATTGTTCAGGGTATGAGCGGCTCGCCGATTATACAAAACGGTATGCTTATAGGTGCGGTAACTCATGTATTTGTAAACAATCCCACAAAAGGATATGGTACTCTTGCTGAAAATATGATTGACATGACTAACACCATAGATTAAAAAAATCAAAAATCACATCAAAATTGATGTGATTTTTGAGCTGTATTAAATTTCAATAAGTTCTTTCGGTGATGATGTCAGATTTACCGCTTTACCGTTTTGTACAACGATTAAATCTTCAATTCTTACACCGCCGAAACCGTCTATATAAATTCCCGGTTCAACCGTAATTACGTTACCGTTTTGCACAACAGCATTGTTTTTAGGTGAAAATGACGGATTTTCGTGAATTTCAATACCGACACTGTGTCCAAGACTGTGACCGAAGTTCTCACCGTAACCTGCGTCGGTTATAATCTTTCGTGCCACTCCGTCCACTTCACTGCACTTCATACCTGCTTTAATTGCGTCTATTGCAGTGGTTTGTGCTTTTAAAACTGTATTGTAAATTTCTTTTTGTTTATCATTCGCTTTGCCGACAACTACTGTTCTTGTCATATCCGAACAGTAACCCTCGAAAACACAGCCGAAATCCAAAGTAAGAAAATCTCCGTTTTCGATTTTTTTATCGGTAGCTATGCCGTGCGGCATTGCCGAACGAATACCCGATGCGGAAATAGTGTCAAACGACAATGCAGTCGCACCTTGTTTTTTCATAAAGAACTCCAAATCAAGTGCTATTTCTCTTTCGGTTACTCCCTCTTTAATTCTGCCTAAAACATATTCAAATGCCATATCTCCAATTTTTTCGGCTTCTGCAATTTTTTTAATTTCGCATTCGTCTTTTATTTCTCGCGGTTTGTTTATAAGATTTTGCATTTCAACAAAATCTTGTCCGTCTTTTAGTTTTGCTCTTATTCGCTTATTTTCTCCGACGCTCATATATGATTCTTCAAAACCTATATATTTTTCGTCTATTCTTGAAAATATTTTTTCAAAACCTTTTGCAATATCAATCACTTCAAAGCCTTTTGCTTGCTCACGCGCCTGTATTGTGTATCGCGAATCTGTGATAATATACTTGCCGCTGTGCGAAATAAGCAAATATGCATCATCTGACGTGAAACCGCTGTAATAAAATATATTCGGATAGCTTGATATAAAAACCGCCTCGTTATCGTGCATTTTTTCGCACAGTTTATCTATTCTGCTCTGCATACCAATGCCTCCAATGCAAGTTCATACCCCTTAAATCCCAAACCGCAAATCTGTCCTATACATTCAGGTACGATAACAGATGTATGTCTGAACTCTTCACGTTTATGGATATTTGAAATATGTACTTCGATTACATCCATTTTAACCGAACCGAACGCATCTCTGATAGCATACGAATAATGAGTAAATGCCCCCGGATTTATTATAATGCCGTTGTAATTACCCATTGCACTGTGTATTTTTTCAACGATTTCGCCCTCAAAATTGCTTTGAAAAAAATCAACCTCAACACCAAGTTCATCTGCTTTTTTTCTGATGTTGTTTTCCAAATCGTCAAGAGTGCTGTTTCCGTATATTCCCGGTTCTCTGATACCAAGCATATTTAAGTTTACGCCGTTTATAACAAGATACTTCTTCAATATATCCCAATCCTCTCGTATTATAATGTTTCTATTTCTTTCATAAGTTCATCGACAAGGCTGTCTTGAGGTACTTTCTTTATAATCTCGCCTTTTTTGAAAATAAGTCCCTCACCTTTTCCGCCTGCAATTCCTATATCAGCCTCTCTCGCTTCACCGGGTCCGTTTACCGCACAACCCATAACGGCGATTTTAATAGGTTTATCAATATTTGCGGCACGTTTTTCAACTTCGTTTGCGATTGAAATAAGGTCAAGTTGAGTTCTTCCGCAAGTCGGACACGAAACTATCTCCGCACCTGTTTTTCTCATACCCAAAACCTTTTGAATATCATACGCCGCATAAATTTCTTCAACAGGGTTTGCCGTAAGCGAAACACGCATAGTATCGCCTATTCCTTCTGCCAAAAGTGCACCAATTCCGACAGCCGATTTAACCGTTCCGCCTTTTAACGTACCGGATTCGGTTACACCGATATGCAACGGAATATCCGATATTTCATTGAATTTTCTGTATGCGCAAAGCATTTTCGGAACGTCTGAAATCTTAATTGACACAACCACATTATTAAAATTAAGTTCGTCAAGAATTGCAACGTGTCCCATAGCACTTTCCACAAGTGCGTCGGCTGTTACACCGCCGTATTTTTGAAGTAATTCTCTTTCAAGCGAACCGCCGTTGACGCCGATTCTGATAGGGATTTCTCTTTCCTTTGCCATTTCGACAACTTGCTTTACTCTGTCGCGGTCACCGATATTGCCGGGATTAATTCTGACTTTATCCGCACCGTTTTTCATACATTCCAACGCAAGACGATAATCAAAATGTATATCGACAACAAGCGGTATATGAATTTGCTTTTTTATATCCGCTACGGCTTTAGCCGCAACCATATCAGGCACAGCAACACGAATTATCTCGCAGCCTGCATTTTCAAGTTCATGTATCTGATTTACCGTTGCTTTGACATCTCTTGTGTCGGTATTACACATAGACTGAATTGCAACGGGATTGTCACCGCCGATTTTCACACCGCCTATATTTACAATTCTTTTTTGTTTTCTCATAAATATTAACCTCACTTATTGAATAATCGCATTATATCGTGGAATGATACGAACACAATGAATGCCAATAACAATAACATTCCGACTGCATGAACTATCCCCTCTTTTTCAGGCGGAATAGCCTTTCTGCGTATCATTTCAATCAGTACAAACAATATTCTTCCGCCGTCAAGTGCAGGTATCGGAAGAAGATTGAATATTCCCAGATTTATTGTCAAAAGTGCAACCAAGTTAAGCACATAAAGCCAACTGTAACTGCCCGAATTAACCGCGTTGTTCACTTCGCTTACAATTCCGACAGGTCCTGACATTTGGTCTACTCCGACCTTACCTGTTATCATCTGCCAGAATGACTGATACACAAGCTTAACCACAAATTCGGTTTCATTTAAAGCCTCTCCCCAAACATTAAATATCGTTATATCCTTTGTTTTAGGTGTAAAGCCTATTATATATCTTGTGCTTGTTTCCGACTGACCTACAATCGAATCGTCCTTAGGCATTTTATCGGAATATTCCACAAACTGACCTGTTGTGTATCCGTTTATTGTACTGTCGACTTGCACGCCGTTTTCTCCGTAAGTTGTTTTGACAATTTGCTCCGTCGGCATAAATGAATAGTCGATTTTTTCACCGTTTCTTAAAACCGTTACGGTTGCCTGTTCGTCTTTTTTGAAATTTTGAGTATAAAGCGAAATATCATTATAGAAATTGATTTTCTTTCCGTTAATCTTTATAATCTTATCATTCGGCTGTACTCCGACTTGTTCTATATAGCTGTGCGGAACAACCGTATCAATAACATTTGTTCGTGCAGGTGACGTTGACGGAACGATAACAAGAAACAGTACAAAACCCAAAATGATATTAAAAACACCGCCTGCCAAAAGCACAAGCAATCTTTTCCACGGCTTTTGATTTGAAAAAGCTCGCGGATCGGTATTGTCGGCTTCATCTTCGCCCTCAAATTTACAATAACCGCCAAGCGGCAAAATTCTTATTGAGTATTGTGTTTCGCCTTTCTTTTTCTTGAATATTGCAGGTCCCATTCCAACAGAAAATTCATCAACTTTAAAGTTCAGCATTTTTGCAACAATAAAGTGACCGAATTCGTGCAGTGAAACCATTACAAGGAACATTACAACAGATACAATCGCAGTTATCAAATTAAACTCTCCTTTTCAAATCTATATACAATCTCACGGGCTAACTTATCTGTTTCCCATATATCCGAAATTGTCGGATTTTCGATATTTTTAATCTCGCTCATTGCCTTTGCGATAGCGTCGGATATACCGAGATAAGATATTTTACCTTGCATAAACAACTCAACCGCCGCCTCATCGGCACTGTTAAATACAGTCGGTTTTATACCGCCGTCTTTAAGTGCATCATATGCCAATTTCAACGCATAAAACGTGTCTGTGTCGGGTTCGTCAAATGTAAGTGACGGATACTTTGTAAAGTCAAGTTCGTTATTCTTCATCGGAAGTCTGTTCGGATACGTCAATGCGTACTGTATAGGAAGTCGCATATCAGGTGCACCGAGCTGTGCAATTACTCCGTTATCCACGAACTCAACCATTGAATGTACAACGCTCTGTCTGTGTACCAAAACTTTTATGTTATCCGTTCCGAAAAGCCACTTCGCCTCCATAACTTCAAGTCCTTTATTGACAAGCGTTGATGAATCTATCGTAACCTTTGCACCCATATTCCAATTAGGGTGTTTTAATGCGTCCTCAGGTTTTATGTCAACCAGTTCTTCACGTTTTTTCCCAAAGAACGGACCGCCCGATGCGGTTAAAAGTATTCTCTTTACTTCGCGTCTGTCCTTACAGCCTTGAAGTGACTGAAATATCGCACTGTGTTCACTGTCTACTGGAAGTATTGCAACTCCGTTTTCCTTTGCCAAATCCATAACGATATGACCGCCTGTTACAAGCGTTTCCTTATTCGCAAGAGCAATATTTTTCTTTGCCTTTATTGCCTCTATTGTAGGCTCAAGTCCCGAAATACCGACAACCGCGGTTACAACCGTATCAGCACTGTCAGCCGTTGCCGTTTCTATAAGACCTTCTTTTCCTTGTACTACTTTTATATCGGTATCGGCAAGCTTGATTTTCAAATCCTTAGCCTTTCCTTCATCGGTAAGGCACACCGTTTTCGGTTTAAACTCTCTCGCCTGTTTTTCAATCAAATCAATATTTGAATGTGCAGACATTGCCTCTATTTTTATCCCCTTGTATTCGCGGGCAATTTCAAGAGTCTGTGTACCGATTGAGCCTGTTGACCCCAATACCGCTATTTTCTTTTCAAATTCCATTTGTCTTTTCTCCAATTAATTTGACATTCCCTACATAACTCCAAAAATTACCATCGGCAATATATACATAATAGGTGCTATAAACATAACGCTGTCAAATCTGTCCATAAATCCGCCGTGTCCCGGGAATATCCAACCGAAATCTTTTATTCCTGTATCGCGTTTGATAGCCGAAGCAATCAAATCGCCGAGCTGTGACAATGCACCGCCTACAAGACCGTAAACCGCACCCTCAACAACTACATTGCTCCACTGCAACATATTTGTATCAAATACATTTTTCACAATCAATAGATATACAATACATATAACCATTGCACCGACAACACCACCGACAGAGCCTTCAACCGTTTTATTTGGGCTGACGTGAGGTATCAGTTTGTGTTTGCCTAAAAATCTGCCTGTAAAATACGCAAACGTATCACACGACCACGCACATATAAATGTTAAAAGCATGGTAGCAGTATCAAACGTTTCTTTTGCAAGCCACACGCAACTCATCGAAAGTACAATATATATAGTTAAGAAACCGTTTGAAAGTATATCCTTATAATTTCTTTTACCGTGCTTTGCCACTACTGTAATCATATGCAGTGCTATGATAAAAATTATACCTATTGACGCAGTTGCCCATGCAAAAGTATCCCACTCTATTGCTTTACAAAAATAAATTGATGACATCAATATAACAGCCGAAATAAATCCGATAGTTTTCATACCCAAATCGGCTTTTGTCGCACTGTAACACTCATATAGCATAAATAATATAACCGCCGCAAGTGCAACTGTAAAGCATATCGGCGGTAAAAACAGTATACCAACAAATACCGCCAATGCCACCACCGACGTTATAATTCTCTTAACCATTTTTACACACCCCCAAATCTTCTGCCTCTGTTTTGAAAATCGATTATAGCCTTATGTAAATCAGCCGGTTTAAAATCAGGCCATAGCTTATCGGTAAACCACATTTCCGCATAGCTTACCTGCCAAAGCATAAAGTTTGACAATCTCTGCTCACCGCTTGTTCTGATAAGCAAGTCAACGTCAGGCTGATTTGCGGTATACAAATAGCTTGAAAAAACTTCATCGTCAATATCATCAACATTCTGCTTGCCGTCCTTAACGTCCTTACAGATATTTTTTACCGCATTGACAATTTCTTCACGACCGCCGTAGTTAAGAGCGATATTCATAACAATTCCTGTATTATTCTTTGTAAAATTCTCTGTCTTTATAATCTGCCGGCAAATTTCTTCGGACAGACCTTTTCTTGAACCGATTACACGAATAACGACATTCTCTCCCGAAAGAGTTTTTTCAGCATTTCTCAGATAGTCAAGCAAAAGCGACATAAGATAGTCTACTTCTTCTTTCGGTCGTTTCCAATTTTCCGTTGAAAAAGCATATACCGTTATATACTTTACACCGAGATTATTTGCCTCTGTGATAATTTTTTTCAGTGAATCCGCTCCGGCACTGTGTCCGGCACTTCTCGGCAAACCTCTTTTTTTCGCCCATCTGCCGTTACCGTCCATTATAATTCCGATATGCTGCGGAAGTCTTGACATATCTATTTCATTGATTTTCTTTTTCTTTGAAAAAAACATACGATACCTCTCTATTTAGCACAATACCGGCAGACTTAGCCTGCCGGTCATATGCGTAGTGATTTTAATTATCAAACCTCAAGGATTTCTTTTTCCTTTGCGGCACTGATATTATCAATTTCTTTAATATACTTATCTGTCAAGTTTTGTATATCCTTTTCTGTTTCTTTCAAATCGTCCTCTGTGATTTCGCCGTCTTTCTTCATAGCCTTGTACTTATCCATTGCGTCACGTCTTGCATTACGGATTTGTACCTTTGCTTCTTCTGTATACTTCTTTACAGTCTTAACAAGTTCTTTTCTTCTTTCCTCTGTCAGCGGAGGGAAGTTAAGTCTTATAACCTTACCGTCATTTTGAGGTGCTATACCAATATCAGACGCATTGATTGCCTTTTCGATTTCCTTTAAAACGCTTGCGTCCCAAGGTTGAATAACAAGTAATCTCGGTTCAGGTGATGAGATTGAACCTACCTGTTGGACAGGCGTCATTGTACCGTAGTAATCAATAGCAACTTTATCAAGTACAGACGCGTTTGCACGTCCTGCACGGATTGTCTTTAATTCACCCGCATAACCGTTTATTCTTTTTTCCATCTTTTCTTCAATTTCAGGATACTTACCCATTTTAAAATTCCTCCTTAAATATATCAATTAATCTTAAAGTTTACCCTCATTATTTACAAGTGTACCGATTTTTTCGCCTTTTACCGCTCTTACAATGTTTTCAGGGTCGCTAAGACCGAAAACAAGTATAGGCATATTATTATCACGACACATTGATGCCGCAGTTGAATCCATTACGCCGAGATTTTTTGAAAGTATATCACTGAATGAAAGTACATCATATTTCTTTGCGTCAGGATTTATATTAGGGTCGCTGTCATATACTGCATCAACTTTCTTTGCAAGTAATATAACCTGTGAATCTGTTTCAACTGCACGAAGTGCGGCGGCTGTATCTGTTGACATAAACGGATTACCTGTTCCGCAGCCGAATATTACTACTCTGCCCTTTTCAAGATGTCTTTCAGCCTTACCTCTGATATAAGGTTCTGCCACCTGTCGCATTTCAATCGCAGTCTGCACTCTTGTAGGTACATTGCAGTTTTCAAGTGCACTGCAAAGTGCCAACGCATTTATCGCAGTTGCAAGCATACCCATATGGTCAGCTCTTGTTCTGTCCATATTTTCACTGCTTCGTCCTCTCCAGATATTTCCTCCGCCTACAACGATTGAAACCTGTACACCCATGTCCACAATTTTCTTTATGTTCTCACTAATATGTGCAATAGTATGCTCATCAAGTCCAAATCCATTTGTTCCCGCAAGTGCCTCTCCGCTTATTTTTAAAAGCACTCTCTTATACTTTGCTCTCATCTATGGTATCCTCCTTAAATTGTTATTCATATTGTATAATATTATACCAAAACTTTCACAAAAAAGCAATATAGAATTGTCATTTAATTATAGTTTTTGCACTATTAAAGTCTTTGTGCAAGCTTTTCAACATTTTCACGTCTGAATTCTTCAAATCTGTCCTCTTCTATCGCCTTTCTGATGCGTTCCATAAGCTCATTATAAAAATACAAATTATGAAGAACTGCCAATCTCATTCCAAGCATTTCTTTTGCCTTGAACAAATGTCTTATATATGCTCTCGTATAGTGCTGGCAAGCAGGACAACCACATTCTTCGTCAATCGGTCTTGTATCAAGTTCATATTTTTGGTTCATTAAATTCATTGTGCCGTTTCTTGTAAAGATAAATGCGTGCCTTGCGTTTCTTGACGCGATAACACAGTCAAAGAAGTCTACACCTCTTGCAACCGATTCAATAATATTTGACGGTGTTCCGACACCCATTAAGTATCTCGGCTTATTTACAGGTGCATGAGGAAGTACAACATCAAGAATATGATACATTTCTTCGTGGCTCTCGCCAACCGCCAAACCGCCTATCGCATATCCCGGTAAATCAAGTTCCGCAATCCTCTGCATATGCTCAATTCTTATATCATCGAAAGTTCCGCCTTGATTAATACCGAAAAGCATTTGATTTTTGTTAATTGTATCGTCAAGCGAATTAAGTCTTTCCATCTCTTTTTTACAACGAACAAGCCATCTGTACGTTCTGTCGCATGAGTCCTTTACATATTTGTACGGTGCGGGATTTTCAATACATTCGTCAAATGCCATTGCTATTGTAGACGCAAGGTTTGACTGTATCTGCATACTTTCTTCAGGTCCCATAAATATTTTGTGACCGTCAATATGTGAATTAAAGCTGACGCCTTCTTCTGTTATTTTTCTCAAACCTGCAAGTGAAAACACCTGAAAACCTCCGCTGTCCGTTAAAATAGGTCTGTCCCAATTCATAAATTTGTGAAGCCCGCCAAGCTGTTTTATAACTTTGTCGCCGGGTCTTAAATGTAAATGATAGGTATTTGAAAGTTCAACCTGGCAGCCTATCTCTTTTAAATCCATTGTACTTACCGCACCTTTTATTGCCGCTATTGTTCCGACGTTCTGAAAAACGGGTGTCTGTACAACTCCGTGTACCGTATGAAATTCGCCGCGTCTTGCATTTCCGTCAGTATGCAAAATTTTAAACATTTCGTATCTCCTTTATTTTATAAGCATCGCATCGCCAAATGAAAAAAATCTGTATTTTTCCTGTACCGCTGTTTTATAGGCATTCAGCACATTTTCTCTGCCTGCCAAAGCACTTACAAGCATTATAAGTGTTGATTCAGGCAAGTGGAAGTTTGTTATAAGCGCATCTATAACGTGAAATTCCTTACCCGGATAAATAAATATATTCGTCCAACCTGTTTTTTGTTCAAGTTTTTCGTTTTCCATTCCGACCGTTTCCAAAACTCTTGTAGCAGTTGTTCCGACAGAAATTACACGTTTACCGTTTGATTTTGTTTTATTTACCAAATCGGCTGTTTCCTGCGGAAGTATATAAAATTCCGAGTGCATTTTATGTTCAAGTATATCGTCGGCTTTAACAGGTCTGAATGTTCCTAGTCCGACGTGAAGTGTTACATAACCTATATTAACGCCTTTTGCCTTAATCTTTTCAAGCAATTCGGGTGTAAAGTGAAGTCCTGCCGTAGGTGCCGCCGCACTGCCGGGATTTTTTGCATACACTGTTTGGTATCTGTTTTTATCTTCAAGTTTATGTGTTATATAGTGAGGCAGAGGCATTTCTCCGAGTTTATCCAAAACCTCCTCAAATACTCCCTCATACTCAAACTTAACAAGTCTGTTACCGTCATTTATAACGTCCAAAACCTCTGCTTTAAGCTCACCGTTGCCAAAAACAAATCTTGCGCCGGGTTTAGCTTTTCTGCCCGGTTTCAAAATTACTTCCCAAGTATCAAGCGTATGCTTATGCAAAAGCAAAAATTCAATAGCACCGCCCGTACCCTCCTTTTGACCGTACAGACGCGCCGGGAGTACCTTTGTATCATTCAATATAAGTGCATCACCCTCATTTAGTTCATCGACTATATCATAAAAATGCTTATGCTCAATTTCACCTGTATTTTTATCAAGTATCATAAGCCTTGAAGAACTTCTGTCCTTTAAAGGTTCTTGTGCAATAAGTTCTTCGGGCAAGTCATAATAAAAATCTGTTCTTTTCAAAATAATTACCTCTTTTTTCTGTTCATTTAGATTACATTATACCAAAAAAATAAGGTTGTTGCAATAGTTTGCGACAACCTTATTAAATTTTAAGAAATTCTTTTTAGCTATACCAAAAGCATATTCTGTTCGTCACCACCCATACCGAGTGCCTTACGGCTTCCTATACCCTAATAACACGAATAATGAATTAACTTTTTTAATAACAACTGCTATAATCACCGTGAATTTTAAAAGACACACTTTCCGTCATACCTGTCAATTATTTATGTAAAATTTTTATTTAGCAAAATGTATAATACAGAAAATTAAGGAAACAATACTAAATACTACAATGTATATGGAGGAACACAAAATGAATCAACAACAAAAAAAGGAAACAAAAAAGCTACCAAGCTTTTACATAGCACTTTGTTGCTGTGTATTGGCAATCGGTATAGCCGGTTATTTTACCGAAAGACACAATTCAGACTCATCAAGTATGCTAAGCAATGAGATAGCCGATAACAGTGGCAGCGAAGTTTTTTCGGATTCAACCGACAAATTCACATCTTCCGCTCTGAACGTTTCAGAAGATGAAACTCAAGAGGCTTCATCAGCAAATGTAGAAGAGAGTTCGGAAGTTGTATCTGATACCGAAACCGCTCAAAGTACCGACACTCAAACCGATATGCCTGTTATGTCCGAGCAACAAGTACCTGTTGAGGACTATGCAGTCAACAATCCCGACGTTGACCAAACCGCAGTTATCGTATCATCCGAACAACCTGCATTTATTATGCCTGTAAACGGAAATACACTTGAAGGATATTCGGACAAATTAAAATACAACGAACAGCTTTCCGATTGGCGTACCCACAACGGCATTGACATTGCCGCCAACACAGGTTGCAGTGTACAAGCCGTCGCTGACGGCGTTATTGACGAAACAGGCAAAGACGCAATGGGCGAATATGTAATAATATCTCACGCCGCAGGATTTATAACGAAATATATGGGACTTGAAAATATTGAAAATCTCACTGTAGGTAAAGAAATAAAATCAGGCGAAGTTATCGGAACGTCAGGTAAATGTACCGGTGAAAATGTGACCGATCCGCATATTCACTTTGAAATGTCAAAAGACGGAGTTTTGGTAAACCCAACCGACTACCTTCCTCAACAATAAAAGCAAAATGAGCCTGTCGACAAAATGTCGACAGGCTCATTTCTACTATCTGTTATTATAAAATGCAACATATGATTTATATGCCATATATACGTCACTCTTTGCTGTAACTTCAAACGGTGCGTGCATTGAAAGTACAGGAACACCGCAGTCAATAACGTCCATATTAAGATTAGCAACGTACTGTGCGATTGTACCGCCGCCGCCTTGATCAACCTTACCGAGTTCGCTTGTTTGCCAAATAACTCCGTTATCGTCAAGTATCTTACCTATTTCATAAACAAATTCGGCAGACGCGTCTGACGACTCCGACTTACCTCTTGCACCTGTATACTTCATAAGCACCATACCATAGCCTGCAAATGCCGCATTACGTTTTTCGTATACGGATTCATAGTTCGGATCGACTGCCGCACCGACGTCCGATGACAAGCAAGCTGAATTTTCTATTGTTGTATTATAATCGGTAATTGTGCAGTTGCCGTTAATCTTTTCAATAATTTCCGCAAGAGTCATTTCAAAGAATGCACTAAGCATACCCGTATTACCCGTTGAACCGATTTCTTCTTTATCAACAAGGATTGCAAGTGCTGTCTTTTTAGGATTTTCAACAGCGAATATACCCTTTAATGTAGTAAATGCACACACTCTGTCATCTTGACCGTATGCACCGACAAAGCTTTCGTCAAGTCCGACATTCTTAGCCTTGAAAGCAGGTACAATTTCAATTTCGGCACTTAAGAAATCTCTTTCTGTTATGCCGTATTTTTCGTTAAGATGTTTCAAAATCGCGAACTTAACCTTTTCGCTTACATCTTCCGATTTAACAGGCATACCGCCTATAAGAATATTAAGATTTTCTCCCTCTATTCCGTCAATCATCTTCTTTGTCATTTGATCTTTAGCCAAATGCGGCAAAAGGTCTGTCACGCAAAATACAGGGTCGTTTTCATTTTCACCTATATTTAATGTCACCTTTTTACCCTCTTTTGTAAATATAACACCGTGCATAGCAAGCGGAATTGCAGTCCATTGATACTTCTTAATACCGCCGTAATAATGTGTTTTCAAAAGTGCCATATCATTGCTTTCATATAGCGGATTTTGCTTTAAGTCAAGTCTTGGTGAATCGATATGTGCGCCGACAAGATTTACACCGTTTTTAATATCTTCACTGCCGATAACCGCAAGTAAAATATTTTTGTTTCTGTTAATCTTATAAACCTTATCTCCCGCCTTTAACTGCTTTACTGAATTAATATTCTTAAATCCGTGAAGTTCAGCCATTTTTATCGACTTTTCAACGCACTCACGTTCTGTCTTTCCCTCATCAAGAAATTCGCGATATTCGTCGCAAAGTTCAAACATTTCCTTATATTCCTGTTCGCTCAAATTCTCATACACATTTTTTCTTTTGTATGATAATTCATTAAATAACTCTTTATCTGTCATATAAATCATAACCTTTCTGTCCGCTGATAAAAATAATATACGCGGCTTATTGCGGACGAATAAGACGTCATTTATTTTTATTATTGACACTCATTATACCACAAATACAAAAAATAGTCTACATAAAACGAATTTCTTATTTCATATTTTTTCTTGATTGTTTTAATTCCGTGCATTTTGACCATAATGTAATATATAAAAAAGTTATGCTCTGTGCAACTCTGTCAAGTATGTAATTATGCAGATAAATATGGATTTTGTCACTTGATAAATTTATAACAACGTGATATAATATCTAATATGGATATTAATAAAAAAGACAATAATCTTATTGTCACAGGTTTAAAAGATTTTAACTTACACCATATATTTGATTGCGGTCAATGCTTTCGTTTTAATGCAGTAAGCGAGAATTCATATTTCGGCATTGCAAAGAACAAGGCTCTTTTAATATCGCAAAATGATGATGAAGTTATATTTTACGATACAACTGAAGACGATTTTAAGAATATTTGGTATGATTACTTTGATTTAAACCGCGACTACAGCGAAATCAAGAGCAGATTATCCAATGACCCGATTATGAAAGAAGCTGTTTCATACGGTGACGGTATTCGTATACTTAACCAGGATTTATGGGAGGCTGTTATTTCTTTCATCATTTCGGCAAGCAACAATATTCCGCGAATCAAAGGCATTATAGAAAGACTTTGCGAAAACTTCGGAAAACAAATAAGTTATATGGGCAAAACGTATTACACGTTCCCCGATACCGATACGATTTATTCTCTTTCAAAAGAAGATTTATCGGTTATCCGTTCCGGTTTTCGTGACAAATATATAATGGACGCCGCAGACAAATTCAAGAGCGGCACTCTTACGGAAGAATATATAAAATCACTGTCAACTCCGGACGCCAAAAAAGCATTAATGACTATTAACGGTGTCGGCAACAAGGTCAGCGACTGTATACTTTTATTCGGTCTTGGCAGAGTCGACTCATTCCCCGTTGACGTTTGGATTAAACGCATAATGGAATACTGTTATTTTGACGGTGAACAAAGCATACCTGCAATATCCGCATTTGCCGAAAAGCATTTCGGCGATATAGGCGGTTTTGCTCAGCAATATCTATTCTTCTATGCAAGAGAAAACAAAATTGGCACTGAATAATCACTTTTCAGCCCACATTAAAAGTGATTTTAAGACAAGTATATCGTGGGCGGAAAGGATTTGAATTTCAGAGTGTTAGTAGATTTAAAAAGAATAGTAGCATATATATGTCCTTTCTGTTCAAATATGTCGTCAAAATCACTTTCAATATTTAATTTTTCGGGTAAAGACAAGGTTCAGCTTATATGCCCTACTCACGGCTGTCACGAAACCTGTGTTACAATAGCCGAAAAACACGATAAATACAAATTTGACATCGAATGTCCGATATGCGGTGACAACCATTCGTACACAACAACAAAAGAAAACTTTTGGAACAAACCGCTGTTAACATACAAATGTCCCGTTGCAGGAATAGATGTATTTTTTGCCGGTGAAAAAGATTTGGTTGAAAATATGCTTAACGAAAACACTGATATGTTTTCAGATATTCTCGATGAATTTGACGATGATGACAGTGATATTTCTTTTAACTTGATTTATTCAATTATCGAACGTCTGCACGCCTTGCAGGAATCACATAATATTTCCTGTGCATGCGGAAGTGAAGATATTGAATTAAATATCATAAACGGCAACATTATTCTGACGTGTCTGCAATGCAAAAAATCAAAAGCCATCGAGACAACAGAAGAAACTTTAACACGATTATTAAATGCAAAAGCAATTATAATCGGTAAATAATTTTGAATATAAATTAAATTTATATATTTATTTTATTTATTTTAAGGAGGACTTTAAAATGATAGTTTCAGCAACTGAAATGCTAAAAAAGGCAGTTGAAGGCAAGTATGCCGTAGGTCAGTTCAACATCAACAATCTTGAATGGACAAAGGCTATACTTCTAACAGCTCAGGAAAACAACTCACCTGTAATTCTTGGTGTATCTGAGGGTGCAGGTAAGTATATGACAGGTTTTAAGACTGTTGCGGCAATGGTTAAGGCAATGATTGAAGAACTTAACATCACTGTTCCTGTTGCTCTTCATCTTGACCACGGAACATACGAAGGCTGCTACAAGTGTATCGAGGCAGGTTTCTCATCAGTAATGTTTGACGGTTCACACTTCCCTATCGAAGAAAATATCGCAAAGACATCTGAGCTTGTAAAAGTTTGCCACGAAAAAGGTCTTTCAATCGAGGCTGAAGTCGGTTCAATCGGCGGCGAAGAAGACGGCGTTATAGGTGCAGGCGAAATTGCTGACCCTAACGAATGTAAGAAAATCGCCGATCTTGGCGTTGACTTCCTTGCAGCAGGTATCGGTAACATTCACGGTAAGTACCCTGCAAACTGGAAAGGTCTTGACTTTGACGCTCTTGCAAAAACAAAGGAACTTATCGGCGACCTTCCGCTTGTTCTTCACGGCGGTACAGGTATTCCTGCAGATATGATTCAAAAGGCAATTTCACTTGGTGTTGCAAAAATCAATGTTAATACAGAGTGTCAGCTATACTTCCAAGAGGCTACAAGAAAGTATATAGAAGAAGGTAAAGACCTTGAAGGTAAAGGTTTTGACCCAAGAAAACTTCTTGCTCCAGGTTTTGAGGCTATTAAAGTTATTGTTAAAGAAAAGATGGAACTTTTCGGTTCAATCAACAAAGCATAATTTTAGTAATGAACAAACACCCCTTATCATACTATTTGATAAGGGGTGTATTTTTATGATTAAAAAACTAAAAATTTTCTCGGTTGTAATATTCGTTTCTCTGCTTTACTGCGGTATTCTCGGAATTGTTTTCAATTCCGTTTCAAGTGTTCCCGTTCTTTCGGTGAATATTTCCAACGGTGTTGATATGCCTATTATTATGTACCACAGCGTATTGAAAGACACCAATTTATCAGGGAAATACATTGTCACTCCCGACACATTGAAAAACGATATTAATTTTTTGAAAAACAAAGGCTACACCTTTGTTTCCGCACAAGAATTAATCGACTATACTAACGGCACGTCCAAACTTCCCGACAAACCCGTTATGCTCACATTTGACGACGGTTTTTATAACAACTACGGTTACGTTATGCCTATACTTTCAGAGTATGACGCAAAAGCGGTTATTTCTGTTGTGGGAAGTTATACCGATGAATATTCCAAAAGTAATATCGCAAATATGACATACGGTTATGTACGTTGGAGCGAGGTTTATGATATGTTTATTGACAAGCGTGTTGAAGTCGGCAATCACTCCTACGATTTTCATTCAAATAATCACGGCAGAAACGGTTCAAAGCGTAACAGCGGCGAAAGCGAAGATACATACAAGAATATATTTGTTGCCGACACACAAAAAGCCCAAGACAGATTTATGACAAAAACAGGCTTTGCACCGATTATATATACATACCCTTTCGGTGCTTACAGTGAAGAAACCACTGATATGTTAAAATCAATGGGATTTAAGATGAGTTTAACTTGTAACGAAGGAATTAATCATATAACCGATGCCGATTCATTGTTTATGCTAAAAAGATATAACCGTCCAAGCGGTATTTCCACCGCTGACTTTTTTGCAAAAATGGGTATAGACTAAAAAATTAAGCAAGGCTTTGCCTTGCTTAATTTTATTTCTTATCGTCTTTATTCTCTTTTGCGTCTTTGTTCTCTTTTCTTGTAAGCATATAATACTCTACCGCTTCATACTTATCAAGAGCATTTGAAGTATCTTCATCTCTGCTTACCCAGTTGCCATCACTGTCGTAATGTCCCATTGCATTTATTTGCGGTACATCATTTCTTACCTCCGATGTAAAGTTTTCAATTTCATTCTTCGGAACATTCGCCGTATCAAGCAACAAGTCTGACAAATAGTTAGGACTTGTCTTTAAATCATCCTGACTTTCTATATCGTAATTCGCCCATATAACGAACGGAATTTTATATCTTTGTTGCAATTCCTCAGTTGATAATTTTGACAAGCTTTTTCCGTAAAGTTCTTCATAAAATTCCTGTTCAACAGCAGGCTGATGGTCACCGAACATTACAACGATTGTCGGTTCGTCATAATTTTTTAAATATCTGACTAATTCTTCAAACGCTTTGTCACTTTCTTTTATAAGCGACAAATACTGTTCTGCCTCTTTGTAATGACCTTGCAAATTTGAAATTGTTACAGTCGGAAATTCTCCGCCGTCATATGTGTATCCGCCGTGATTTTGCATTGTAACATTGAATAAGAACATCTTTTCGCCCGGCTTTTTATTTTCAAGCTGGTCTGTTACAAGTTTAAATGAAGTTCTGTCGCTCACATAATAACGAACATACTCAATATCATCTTCGTCCATATATTTTTTGATATTATCAAAACTTATGAATTCATCAAAGCCCATAAGCTCATAAATCTTTTGTCTGTTCCAACATCTTCCCAAATACGGATGAACGGCTACGCTCTTATATCCGAGTTCATCAAGATGTGACGGAAGTGAGAACGGATATTGTTTTGACACATATTGAAGATATGGGACCGAACCTCTCGGCAACACGCCCATTGAAAGTCCCGTCAAAAATTCAAATTCGGTATTACAAGTATATCCGCCGAACGGTGACACCAACAGTTGACCTTTTATCGTATTCTTAGTCATACTGCGTATAAACGGCATATAATCTTCACTCGTCTGAAGGTCACCGACAACGTTCAAATCGGAAAAGCTCTCATTCATTATCGCAATGATATTCGGCATTTCTTCTTTGTCAACAGTCGTTTGTTCCTCACTGTCGGCATTACTCAAAAGTGCCTGTACGTCCTCTTCCTTATATCCTTTAGGCTTGCTAAGCATCATTTTTCTTACGTTAATATAGAAACTGTATAACGAGCCATGCGTATTATTGGCGTGATACTGGTCGTACACATCCATTGATGAATTAGTAAAATCTATACATGACATTGTTATTATAAATGCAAGTGCAACTGCACCGCCGCTTAAAGAAAATATAAGATTTTTGTGCTTAAACTGCGGTTTAAACGAAAATTTAGCGATTAACGTTATAACCAACACCACTATAACCGTTGCAACAACAATCGGGTATCTCAGCTGAAATGTGTAATTTTCCGCTACCTGTGCCGCCGTACCGATTGCAAGGAAATCGCTTGGAATTAGCGGTGTGCCTCTTAAAATATTTACAACGAAGCTTGACAAGTTGAATAAGTACGCAACAAGATTTGTTACTATTGCCGTCCATTTCATACTTCTTGTAATCGCAAGAATTATCGCCATAATCGCGACATAGAACATAATATTTATAAAGTATATTCCAAACGAATACTCTGCCGCCCCCGACAATATCATTGCCACCTGCATACAGAAAAACGGTGTCAGAGCAAATATGAATATCGAAATTGCTTTATAAAACTTATCCGATACATTTATTTTAACAGCGACAAGTGCCCATACTCCTATCACCAATATATATGACGTGAAATACATAAATCCGTCAAACTTTCCGTCTACGCTGAAAATGTTTGTATTTACGCTTATAAACGTCCATAAAGCCATTGCCAGCACGCTCGCAAATAAAACACGCGGCCATTTACCAAATGAAATCATTATTAATTCTCCATCACAAATTATTTTTTTCTATTGTAACATATGCTATATATTTATTCAAGCGTGAAAATATAACTATTTTTCCTTTATAATCTCAATCGCTTTTTGAAGTTGAGTATCTTTATCATGCTCAACCATTGACGCATACATATCTTTATATTCGTCAGGCATATCAACCTCAACATCAGGCTCAATGCCTATTCCGTGTATGCAAGTGCCATTAGGTGTATAATATTTTGCAACGGTAAGCGACATTCCCGAGCCGTCATAGAACGGAAGTACGCTTTGCACTATTCCCTTACCGTAACTCTTTTTACCTACAACTGTTGCCTTGCCGTAGTCCTTTAACGCACCCGTAAACACTTCAGACGCACTTGCGCTGTTTTCGTTTATAAGTATCACTATCGGAATATCAAGACTTTCCGCATCCGAATTATAATCCGTTCTCTTGCCGGATTTTGTTTCGGTGTATGTTATAATACCCTCCGGTAAAATCATATCTGCCATATTGCAAGCCTCGTCAAGCACACCGCCCGGATTATCACGCAAGTCAATAATCATTTTGCTCATACCGCTTGACTGAAGTTCAGTAATCTTATCTTTAAATTCGCTGAATGTACTCTTTTCACCGTTATCCGATGTTGTATTGAAACCTGTCACACGGATATAACCGATATTGTCGTTAAGCATTTCACCGTCTACGGAATCGGTTGCAATATCATCTCTTGTAACCGTTATATCAAGTTCTTCTTCACCGCGAAGAATTTTAATATCAACAGTCGTTCCTATCTCTCCGTTTTTGATATTGTCAACCGCTTCTGAAAGCTTATCGCCGCTGTATTCCACACCGTCTATCGCCTTTATAATATCGCTTGGCTGTATTCCCGCGTTATATGCCGGACTGTCCTCAAACGGTGCGACAACTTCTATTTGATTGTCGTCATTCACTCCGACTATTACTCCTATCCCGACATAGCCGTCTTGGATATTGTCTATATATGAAGAAAACTCGCTTTGAGTGTAGTAATGCGTATACGGCTCGTCAAGTCCGTCAACATATGCTTTAATCGCATCATCTCGAAGTTTTGTTTTGTCAAAATCATACAAATAGTTACTGCTAAGCATATTTTCAACTGCCGTCATTTTATTTGAAAAGGCCTTATTCTCGTCCTTGCTCGGAAGATATATCGCAATTCTGTCCTTTACAAACGATGTTAAATTGACGCTGATAAAAGCAGTAACAACAGCTGTTATCAATGCCGTCAAAACTATTTTTTTCTTATCAGACATATTTCATTGCTCCTTAAAAAACAAAAATATAGGGGTGTGGTTTACACACCCCCAAAAAATCATTATCAGATTTTCATTGAATTTGATTCAAGATACTTATGCACCATCATTGCCACTTTAAATACGATAGCCTGGTCAAACTTTCTCAAATCAAGACCTGTCAGTTTATAAATCTTTTCAAGTCTGTATACAAGAGTATTTCTGTGTACGAAAAGCTGTCTTGATGTTTCGCTGACATTAAGGTCATTTTCAAAGAACTTATTTATTGTCAAAATTGTTTCGTCATCAAGAGTTGATATATCCCCCTTCTTAAACACCTCTTGCAAGAACAATTCACAAAGTTTTATAGGCAACTGATAAATAAGTCTGCCGATACCCAAATTATCATAATTCAGAATATACTTTTCTTCATCAAACACTTTACCTACTTCAAGTGCAATCTGTGCCTCTTTGTATGCATTATTAATCTGGTCGATATTATAAGCAACCGTACTTAAACCAACGCATACTGTAAGCATTGTTTCCGCATTTACCGTATCAACAATAGCTTGTGCCGTTTCTTCAAGTTTTTGAGAATTTTCAACTTCCTTAAGTTCCTTTATAAGCACAAGATTTTTTGTATCTATATTGATAACAAAATCTCTCTCTTTATCCGGGAACATATTTCTAAGCACATCGTAAATACCTACTTCACCCTCGTCAAGCACCTTTATATAGAAAACTGCTCTCGGAATATCTATATCAACATGAAGTTCTCTTGCTTTTTGGTGTAAATCAAAAGAAAGAAGATTATCGAAAATGATATTTTGCATAAAATTGTTCTTGTCATATTTTTCATCATAATAATGACGTACATTATTTGCTGCAACAACAATGGAATTACAACAATACTTTGATACTTCATCAGTGCCTTCAACATATACAACATATTCGGCATACGGTTTATTTGACATTGAACGAACTGTATATCCGTCCTTAAAAAGTAATTTATCATTATTTGTAGCCGCATATACAAGATTTTCTATAATATCGCCTGTCGGTTCACCGCCGTTATTTGCCAAAACCAAGCCATGCGAATCCACAATACCGAATTTCTTTGGAAAAACATCAGCCATTTGCGTTACAATATTTTGAAATGCCTTGCTTATCATTTTCATTCCTCCAATTTGTTTATTTATAAATACAAATTATGCTATTATATTCTTCTATCATTATACACGAAATATGTCAAAAATGCAATAGCAGACGGCAATTTTTTTATTAATTTTCAGATTTAATCACAAAAATCGAGGCTTTTTGCCCCGATTTTTGTATTCTGCATTATACATATTTTCTAAGCTGTTTTAAAGCACTCTTTTCAAGTCTGGAAACTTGAGCCTGCGATATACCGATTTCTTCCGCAACCTCCATTTGCGTACGGCTTTGAAAAAATCTTAAATTCAAAATATGCTTTTCCCTTTCGTCAAGATGTTTCATTGCTTCGCTCAACGCAATATTTTCAAGCCAGTTTTCGTCAACATTTTTAGTGTCTTTAACCTGATCCATCACATAAATAGCCTCGCCTCCGTCGTGATATATCGGTTCAAACAGCGATACCGGATCGGCTATTGCGTCAAGTGCAAACACAACGTCCTCTTTCGGTAAGTCAAGCTCTTTTGCTATTTCCGATATGGTCGGCTCTTTTGAATTTTTACTTATAAGCCGTTCCTTGACGTGCATTGCTTTATATGCTATATCTTTAAGAGAACGGCTCACGCGGATAGAATTATTGTCACGCAAATATCTTCTTATTTCACCGATAATCATCGGCACGGCATATGTTGAGAATTGCACATTTTGACTTAAATCGAAATTATCTATCGCCTTTATCAGTCCTATACAGCCTACTTGAAACAAATCGTCTACGTTTTCACCTCTATTATTAAATCTTTGTATAACGCTCAGTACAAGCCTTAAATTGCCCTTTACAAAAGTTTCACGCGCCTGTAAATCGCCGTTCTTAATTTTTATAAATAACTTATTTTTTTCCTCTCTTGAAAGAACAGGGAGTTTTGACGTATTCACCCCGCAGATTTCCACTTTGTTCGTCATATCTTTTTCCTCCTTGATTGAAAACCGCTTTATTGCGGTTATGTACAAGATATGACGATAATATGTATATTCAGCACATTTTGGCTATTTCTTTTTTCAATCTGCCTATTATTCTTTTTTCAAGTCTGGAAATATATGATTGCGATATACCAAGCATATCAGCAACTTCCTTTTGTGTTTTTTCCTTTCCGTTACCGAGTCCGAATCGTAACCGCATTATCTGTTGCTCCCTTACAGACAGTTTTTTCATCGCGTCAACAAGCAGTGCCTTGTCAACCTCGTCCTCTATATTTTTACAGATAACATCATTATCCGTTCCGAGTATATCAGAAAGCAAAAGTTCATTTCCGTCCCAATCCACATTAAGCGGCTCATCAATAGAAACCTCACTGCGCATATTTGAATTTTTACGAAGATACATTAATATTTCATTTTCAATGCACCTTGACGCATACGTTGCAAGCTTTATATTTTTAAGCGGATTAAATGTATTTATCGCTTTTATCAAACCAATCGTACCGATTGAGATTAAGTCCTCAACATATATCCCCGTGTTTTCAAACTTTCTTGCAATATAAACAACAAGCCTTAAATTTCTTTCAATCAATGTAGCCTTAACACTCATATCACCGTTTGCAAGCTTTTTCATAAGTGCTTCTTCCTCGTCTTTTTTCAATGGCGGCGGCAATGTGTCACTGCCTCCGATATAAAAGACTTCCGCATTTTTCAGAGGATTTGAGCCGATACAAATAAATTTTGAACTGATTTTTCTTAATAATTCCATTTCCTTTAACTCCTTCATAGTAAGCCTGCATTAATCAATGCGTGATATTCTTCATTATTTGAAAGTCTGCTGCCGTACAAACCTATAAATGTTTTATCTATTGTTTTATTTTCTTCCGGTATGTTTATCTCATCTGCCAAAAAAGCAAACAAAACATCGGACGAATTCCCCAACGAATTAAACGGTACTGCCCACAATTTCATATCTTCGATATAATTTTCAATATCCGAAAATTCTATTTCGGTATCAAACAGTTCTTTCGCCGCTTCCCATTCAAGTATGCTTACATACTTACCCGTTATAGGCTCTTTAAGTAAATTACCGCTGTCAAACAATGCAGAAACAGTTATAGTTCTGTCATTATGTGTCACATTCAGTATATAGTATTTTTTATTTTTTCTGTTTTTAAACATCTTTACAACGAAAATCATCATAATGCACGATATTCCAAGCGATACGGCAAACACCTTTGAATTAATATCAAAATATACAATGCCGTTGTTGATTGCCATACCGATTGTTTTACCCGTAAGCGATACAAGAATTATCATAACAAACATCATTATACCTCCGAGCATTACAAACCATAACATCTGATTTAGTATGTTTTTGCGTTTTTCAAAATAGGCTGTTGTTATCATCAAAAACATCGCCACGCATCTCAGCACATACGAAATCCACATCGGCATTTCTATACAAAATATAATCGCCGAACTTATTCCGCCGATTACCGCCGCAACGGCTAAACGCAGCTTTTTTATTTTCACCGTATTAACGAACTTGCCGAGAATGTATAACAGCACATATGAAAATATGAAATTAACAAAAAATATTACATCGGCATATATCTCCATATCGCTCACCTCTAAAAAGTATTATACTCCATATACTGTAAGAAAAATGTCAAAGTCGGTTGTCGAATAAAAAAAATGTTTCGACATAGTTTAGTCGAAACATTATAATAAAAAAAACTGCCTTTCCCAAATAGGAAAGACAGTTCATTTTAAAGACAAAATTATTGCGGAACATTAATATCTTTTAATGTTATCATTATTCCCTCGGCAATACCTTGAGCAGCTTTATATTGATATTCGTCGGTAGTCATATTATAAACTTCCGTAGGATTTGTTATAAAGCCGACTTCGGTAAGTGCCGCAGGCATTTCACAGCGTTTTGTAACTGCGTGTTCGGCAGTTTTAACGCCTCTGTTTGTTGAACCCATATAATAAAGCATCCTGTTTAATATATTGGTTGCAAGCTTTTCGCTTGTTGTGCCGTAAGCGTTACCGTTATTTGAATTTGCGTAATATACTTCAGTTCCGTTAGCATTCGGTGCATTGTCAACGGAATTGATATGTATACTTACAAAAACAGCGGCATTTTCAGCATTTGCTTGAGTAGGACGTTCAACCAATGACGGCAAAGTATCGCCTGTTCTTGTCATTGAAACGGTATAACCGGCATTTTCAAGAATTTCTTTTACTTTGTATGTTATTTCAAGAGTCAAATTCTTTTCAAGTACCACATTACCGTTAGAATAACCAACTGCGCCTGAGTCACTTCCTCCATGACCTGCATCAAGCACAATCAATTTGCTTGAATCGGCAGTAATTGTCGAATTGTTGTTTGAATTTCCGTTGTTTACAGTCGGCTTCGGTGTCGGTGCAGCCGCCTTTGTTTCAACATTTATAACAACAGTATTGTTTGACGTTTTTTCAATATTGTATTTTTTCAAATTTGAAATATCTACAACAACTCTTGCTCTTTCGTCATTGTCGCCCATTCTTACAGATGTCACACCTGCTTTGTTAACGCTTAGTGTATCACCTACGCCGTCAAACTTCATTCCTGCAAAATCCACAACAACTCTTTCCGGTGAACTTAATGTAAAATCGGAATAATTTGAAATATCGGCATTGGATGTAACTGTAACTTTAATGCTGTTATCACCTGTAATGTCATATGAAACGTTTGTTATTTTTGTTTCAACCGACGGTGTATAACTTGCACTATCATCCGAATTATCAGGCTGAGGAACTACATCGTCAATACTCGGTTCTTGATTTTCGTCCGAAATAACATATCCGTCCGAATCAATCAAAATCGCTCCGTCCTCCGAATCAAATTTTACATCAAGACCTATCGTTTCACTTATAAATCTTACGGGAACCATTGTTTTTGTTTCACCGCCTACCTTTGAGATAAGCTTTGGTACTACATTGTCGGGTATATTGGTTTTTTCACCGTTTATGTACGCAACATTATCATTAATTCTCATAACCACATCATATTCATCACTTGAAACTTCAATGGTTTGAGTGTCATTAATGTAATTTACCGTTGCACCCACTTCCTCAAATATTTCTCTTACCGGTACAAGTGCTCTGTCATTAAATATAATCGGTGAAAGCGGCGGATTGATTAGCTGATTGTTTACAACAAGCGCATAAATCTCTCCTTTATACTCGTGTGTTCCACCGTCATATTCAAGCATCATAGTCTGTGCCGATGCGAAACCTACACTGCAAAACAAAAACATTACTATCGCTATAAGTGATACTCTTAATTTTCTCATTTTGCACATCATCTCCTTTTCTTTTTTATCCTACACATTTTTTCTATTTCAATCATTCCGCAAACGGAATGTCAAAATGGTCATACGCAGCCTTTGTCGCAATTCTTCCTCTCGGTGTTCTTGATATAAAACCGAGTTGTAACAAATACGGCTCATATACATCCTCAATAGTATTCGGTTCTTCGCCTATTGTCGCCGCCAAAGTGTCAAGACCGACAGGTCCGCCACCGAAGTTTTCAATCATAGTCTTAATCATTCGGCTGTCAATTATATCAAGACCGAGTTCATCGACTTCCATACTCTTTAAAGCATCTGCCGCAACCTTATAATCAATCTTACCGTCATACTTTACCTGTGCAAAGTCACGCACACGCTTTAAAAATCGGTTTGCAATTCTTGGAGTACCTCTTGAACGTGACGCAATTTCCGCCGCACCCTCATCGTCTATTTCCACATCAAGCAAACCCGCACTTCTTTTGACTATTTCCTTGATTTCTTCAACAGTATAAAGTTCAAGTCGGCTTATAACACCAAATCTGTCTCTTAACGGTGCTGTCAAAAGTCCTGCTCTTGTTGTCGCTCCTATAAGTGTAAATTTCGGCAAATCAATTCTTATAGACTTCGCCGCCGGACCTTTACCTATAATAATATCAAGCGCATAGTCCTCCATAGCCGGATAAAGTATTTCTTCAACCGTTCTTGACATACGGTGTATTTCGTCAATAAACAGTATATCGTGTTCCGACAGGTTTGTAAGAATAGCCGCCAAGTCACCCGCTTTTTCAATCGCAGGACCGGAAGTTATTCTTATATTAACACCCATCTCATTGGCAATAATACTTGCCAATGTGGTTTTACCCAATCCCGGCGGTCCGTAAAGCAAAACGTGGTCCAAAGCCTCACGTCTTTCAAGTGCTGCTTTTATGTATATTTCAAGATTGTTTTTAGCTTTTTCCTGGCCTATATATTCAGAAAGATTTCTCGGTCTTAAACCGACCTCAATCTCCGCATCTTCACTTATAAAATCACTTGTGACAAATCTTTCGTCCTCATCAAACAATGATTTTACCTCCCCATATAATCTCCTATTATAATAATCCTGCAAGTGCTTTCTTTATTATTTCTTCAACACTCAATGTTCCGTCTATACCCTTAACGGCTTTTTGTGCATCGTTTGAGCTGTAACCCAAAACAACAAGCGCACTTATTGCCTCACTTCTGTTATCTGAAAGTATATCGTCACTTTCGTCTTCCAAATCAATTTCAAGCTCGTCCGTTTTCATCTTATCTTTAAGCTCCAATATAACTCTTTGAGCCATTTTAGGACCTACGCCCGATGCTTTTGTAATCGTCTTAACGTCATTCGTTATAACAGCCACCGCGAATTTAGCCGGAGTTGTTACCGACAAAATGGAAAGTGCCGCTTTAGGACCCACACCCGAAACAGATATAAGTTGCATAAACATATTCTTTTCTTCTATAGTTGTAAAACCGAATAAATCCATTACGTCCTCTCTGACGTGTAAATATGTATATATTGTAATTTTTTTACCGACTTCACCGGCATTTTGCATACTGTTTAGCGAAGTGTAAATCATATATCCCACTCCGTTTGCGTCTACAACTATGTAATTATCGCTCTTTTGTACCAACGTACCTTTTATATAATAATACATTCTTTCTTACCTCGTACATATATAATACAATAACATTACAATTATGTCAACTTGCAATTTGTTACAAAATTATTAAATATCATTTTGTTTTTTAATTTATTTTTAACTTATCGTTCTTTTGTATGTATAATTTAGCCATACTAATATTATTCCCTATTAATTTTATTGTATATTTTATCCAAAATTATTATATTTCATAAACTTTTCAGCAATGTTACAATTCTGTAACATTGCATACTATATGTTGTATATTAATTCATTTTTTCACTACATATATGCTTACCTTACACCGTTCATTCCGAGCATATTATTCATTTTATTGGAATGTGCGTGACAAATTGCAAGTGCAAGAGCATCTGCGGCATCATCGGGTTTAGGTATAACATTCAATCCCAAAATCATTTTCACCATAGATTGTATTTGTTTTTTATCCGCACGTCCGTAACCTGTAACGGACTGCTTAACCTGAAGCGGTGTATATTCGCTTATCGGTACATTCTTGTTTGCCACCGCTACAAGCAATACACCTCTTGCCTGTGCAACGTTAATCGCGGTCTTTTGGTTTGAATTGAAGAACAATTCTTCTATCGCCACCGCGTCGGGTTTATACTTATCTATATACATCGTCATCTCCGTATATATCTTTTTTAAACGTTCGACAGTCGGCATTCCTGCAGGTGTTGTGATTGCGTTGTATTCAAGCGTTCTGAACTTGTTTCCGACATACTCAACCACTCCTATTCCGACTATTGCATATCCGGGGTCTATACCTATTATAATCATTTTATTTCTAACTCCTTTATTTTCGTCAATTTTGCTATTGAATATATATAAATATTGGTGTATAATATAAATCATCAATAAATGATATTTTATAATATTTTAGGAGGAATTGCAACCATGGCAAAAGAAAAAGTTGTTTTAGCCTACTCAGGCGGACTTGATACCTCAATCATTATTCCTTGGCTAAAGGAAAATTACGATTACGATGTAATCGCTGTATGCGGTGACGTCGGACAAGGTAAAGAAACAGACGGTCTTGAAGAAAGAGCAAAAAAGGCAGGCGCATCTAAGCTTTATATCGAAGACCTTAGAGATGATTATGTAAAGGATTATATATTCCCTACTTTAAAAGCAGGTGCTATATATGAAGGCAAGTATCTTTTAGGTACTTCTCACGCAAGACCTATCATTGCAAAAAGACTTGTTGAAATCGCTCATAAGGAAGGTGCTGTTGCAATATGCCACGGTGCTACAGGTAAGGGTAACGACCAAGTACGTTTTGAACTTGGTATAAAGGCTCTTGACCCATCACTAAAGATAATCGCTCCTTGGAGAATTTGGGATATTAAATCTCGTGAAGACGCTGTTGACTATGCAGAGGCTCACAACATTGAAATCCCTGTTACAAAGAAAGATTTGTATTCTCGTGACAGAAACATTTGGCACATCAGCCACGAAGGTATGGACCTTGAAGATCCTGCGAACGAACCGCAGCTTGACAGTCTGTTAAAGCTTGGCGTTTCACCTGAAAAAGCTCCTAACGAGCCAAAGTACATAACAATCGGTTTTGAAAAGGGTGAACCTGTTTCACTTGACGGCAAAAAGTTAGACCCAAGACCGCTTGTTGAAGAACTTAACAAGCTTGGCGGTGCTTACGGTGTAGGTATTGCAGACATCGTTGAGGACAGACTTGTAGGTATGAAGTCAAGAGGTGTTTATGAAACTCCGGGCGGTACAATTCTTTATACTGCTATTCAAGAACTTGAATACCTTTGCCTTGACAGAGATACTCAAGCATTCAAGCGTCAGTCAGCTATTAAGTTTGCTGAACTTGTATATGACGGTAAATGGTTTACACCGCTTCGTGAATCAATGTCAGCCATGTTTGACGTTATGGACGAAACTGTTACAGGTGAAGTCAGACTTAAGCTTTACAAAGGCAGCGTAACTCCTGCAGGTGCTAAATCACCATATTCACTATATAATGAAGACATTGCATCATTTGGTGACAGTCATGAACTTTACAGTCACAAAGACAGTGAAGGTTTCATCAACCTATTCGGTCTACCGCTAAAGGTTCGTGCTATGATGAAGAAAAAGAACGGTTTGGATAAATAATAATCGTATATTATATTGAGGATACTTTCGGGTATCCTCTTTTTCTTTTTCGAAAAATTCTTATAAATCGTTTACATTTTCATTTTTTTATTATATAATAAAAGTATATGAGTTAATAGACAAAGGAGAAAAAATATATGGCTAAATTATGGGGCGGTCGCTTTCAGAAAAGCACCGACAAAAAAGTTGACGATTTCAATTCATCAATACGTTTTGACAAACGTATGTACAAACAAGATATAAAAGGTTCTATTGCCCACGCTACAATGCTTGGCAAACAGAACATCATTCCAAAAGAGGACAGTGACAAAATCGTTGCCGAATTAAAGAATATTCTAAAGGATATTGAGGACGGCAAAGTTGAATTTGAAATTGACGCAGAAGATATTCATATGAATATTGAAAAGATTTTAATTGAGCGTATCGGTGATGCAGGTAAAAGACTTCACACCGGCAGAAGCCGTAACGACCAAGTCGCTCTTGACATTCGTATGTATCTTATGGACGAAACTGCCGATATTGAAGAAATGCTTATACACACACTTAACGTACTTGTTGACCTTGCTTCAGACCACACCGAAACAATTATGCCTGGTTACACACACCTTCAAAAAGCACAACCTGTTACCTTTGCACATCACCTAATGGCTTACTTTGAAATGTTCAAACGCGACCTTTCAAGACTTCGTGATTGCAGAAAACGTACTAATGTTATGCCTTTGGGCAGCGGTGCGCTTGCAGGTACTACCTACCCTCTTGACAGAGAATTTGTTGCCAGCGAACTTGGTTTTGATGCGGTTACAATGAACTCGCTTGACGGTGTTTCCGACAGAGATTTTGTTATTGAACTTGCAAACTGTCTTGCTCTTGTTATGATGCACCTTAGCCGTTTCTGCGAGGAACTTATTTTATGGTCAAGCAATGAATTTTCATTCGTTGAAATGGACGACGCTTTTTCAACAGGCTCATCTATTATGCCACAAAAGAAAAATCCCGATGTTGCGGAACTTATTCGCGGTAAGGCAGGTCGTGTTTACGGTCATCTTATGGGCTTGCTTACTACAATGAAAGGTATTCCGCTTGCATACAACAAAGATATGCAGGAAGACAAAGAGCCTATTTTTGACAGTATTGATACAGTTAAACTTTGCTTGCCTGTATTCTGCGATATGATTGCAACAATGACAGTTAAAAAGGATAATATGCTAAAAGGCTCAAAGGGCGGATTTACAAACGCAACTGACGTTGCCGATTATCTTGTAAAGAAAGGCTTGCCTTTCAGAGAGGCACACGCAGTTGTCGGAAGAATGGTATTCTATTCAATCGAACACGATAAAGCACTTGATGACCTTACAATGGATGAATTCAAAGAATTTTCGGATATTATCGAGGATGATATTTATAATGCTATCAGCATGGAAACTTGCGTAAATGACAGAAAAGTCATAGGCGGTCCGGCAAAAGAAGTTGTCGAAAAAGCAATCGCTGACGCAAAAGAATTTTTAGCACAGCAATAAAAACAAAATGCAAGCTGTTAAATCAGCTTGCATTTTTTATTAATTTACTTTAAACGTACCGTAAATATCATTTATATAGACATCATAAATATCGTGATATGCGTGAGGTGATATAAATTCAAACCAATACATATTACCGTTTCTAAACTTACAATACTTATAATATTCCGTTATACCGTCACTAACCGTTACCGCAAAATAATCCGCTCCCGATGTTTTATACGTCACATTTCCTACGTGATTTTGAATATAGAAATTCAATTCGTTTCCTACCGAGGTATCTGCCGCCGACTTTGTTGCTATAATTTCTCTTGCCGAGCCGTCAGGTGCTTCCACAGAATAAAGTGTTTCTGCTTTTCCGTCATTGTATACTACAAAATGCGACGGATAACTGCACTTAAAACCATATGCACTGCTGTTATACATAGTATAACCTGGATGTGCTACAACACCTGTATCCGGTCTTGACTGTTGAGGCGGTACATTAGCTTGTTGCGGCTCCTGTGTCACATATACAATTTGCGGTGTAACTTCCGGCATTTGTGTCGGTGTCGCAGTCGGCAACGGCACCGGTGTCGGCATAGGAGTTGATGTTGCTTTCGGTGCAAAAGGACTGCTCCCTGACATCACATTAAACATTATCAAGCCGGCTGATATGAATACAATCAATGTTGCAACTATAATAGCAACTATCAACGCAGTGTTATTGTTATTCTTTTTTGAATGTTTATTACCGTTTGTATTTTTAGAAAAATCATTTTTAATACCGTTTAACTGTTTTTGTGATTGCATATTGTTTCCGCAATTAGGACAAAAAGTCGCATCATCGGGTACTTTTGTTCCGCAATTATTACAATACATATCTTATCCCCCACTATCAAATAATTATTTAAACATATTATACCAAATTTCTTTGAATTTGTCCATATTTAATATTTATTTCTTATTATAAAATAGCAAATCCAATATATAACCAGAACGCCACACAAATTATACGCAATCACTTGTGCCGCATATTCCATATTCACTGTATACAATACTATAATCGCAATTCCGGCTATAACGGCATACACGCTAAATGTCAAACTCCTCGCCTTTGTCCAAATCATTATATTACGTTCGTCTTTTTCTGCAATCTCTTTCTCTATGAAGTTCTCTGTACTCTTAAAAATTCTGATATTCTTTACTATCATCACCAAACCGCAAGTACCGAATGCCGTTCCGAAAACAAGCATCGCTTCATTTTTTATTATTCCGATACTTGTTAAAACTACAAGTAATACACCGATAATTACATAAACAATTGCTATACCTAATCGCATTTTCAGCTTATTTTTAAATTTCATCACTATTCCTCCTCAAAAATAAATACATCTTCAATATTGGTTCCGAAATACCTTGATATTTTGTACGCCAGCTGAAGTGACGCGTTATATTTGCCGTTTTCAAGCGATATAATCGTTTGCCGTGTTACTTCAACCGCTTTTGCCAATTCATCTTGCGTTATTTTCTTTTGTTTTCGCAGTTCTTTTATTCTATTATTCAAATTACCACTCCTTTATGTATAGTTTGCTTTACATTTTTATTATATCATTATTTTATAAAAAGTCAAGTACACTTTACATTTTATCTAAAAAAAACAAGCGACTTTTTCATTGTCGCTTGTTTTCGCATTAGTCATCCAATTTCAATACAGACATAAACGCCTCTTGCGGTACTTCTACGCTACCGACTTGACGCATACGCTTTTTACCCTCTTTTTGTTTTTCTAGAAGTTTCTTTTTACGCGAAATATCACCGCCATAACATTTTGCAAGCACATCCTTACGCATTGCTCTAACAGTTTCACGAGCGATAATCTTTGAACCGACTGCCGCTTGAATAGGCACTTCAAAAAGCTGACGCGGAATTGCCTCTTTAAGTTTTTCAGCCATTTTCCTGCCGCGTGAGTATGCACTGTCCTTATGAACAATAAATGAAAGTGCGTCAACCATTTCACCGTTAAGCAGAATATCAAGTTTAACAAGATTACTGCGTGTATATCCGCAAAGTTCATAGTCAAATGAAGCATAACCTTTAGTTCTTGATTTTAACGCGTCAAAGAAATCGTATATAATTTCATTAAGCGGAAGTTCATAAAATATCTCCGCTCTTGACGCGTCCATATACGTCATATCCTTATATATTCCGCGTCTTTCCTGACATAATTCCATTACATTGCCGACATAGTCTTTAGGTACCATAATCGTAGCCTTAACCATAGGTTCTTCCATATAATCAATCTCTGCAGGATCGGGAAGATTTGTAGGGTTATCCACCCACACCATTTCACCGTTCGTTTTATAAACCTTATATATAACGCTCGGCGCTGTTGTTACAAGGTCAAGATTATATTCTCTTTCAAGTCTTTCCTGTATAATCTCCATATGAAGAAGTCCCAAAAATCCGCATCTGAAACCAAAACCAAGTGCAACAGATGTTTCCGGTTCAAACATCAGTGCCGCATCATTAAGCTGTAACTTAGACAATGCGTCCTTTAAATCTTCATACTGTGCACCGTCGGCAGGATAGATACCGCTGTACACCATAGGATTAACCTTTTTATATCCCGGCAACGGCTCTGCCGCCGCATTTTTAACAGTTGTAATCGTATCACCAACACGCGTATCTTGAATATTTTTAATACTTGCCGCAATATATCCGACATCGCCTGCCGCCAATCCCTTATTAGGCACAAGTCCGGCAGGGTGCATAACACCGACTTCAACAACGTCAAACTCAGCACCGGTCGCCATCATTCTTATTCTGTCACCAGGTTTAACTGTTCCCTCTTTAATTCTTACGTAAACAATAACGCCTTTATAGCTATCATAATAAGAGTCAAATATAAGTGCCTTTAGCGGTGCATTTTCATCACCTGTCGGTGACGGAATTTTTTCAACAATTTCTTCAAGTACAGATTCCACGTTAAGACCTGTCTTTGCCGATACTTGAGGTGCGTCCTCCGCAGGGATTCCTATAACGTCCTCGATTTCGTTTATTACCATCTCGGGTTGTGCAGACGGCAAGTCTATTTTGTTGATTACCGGTACAACCTCAAGGTCATGGTCGATTGCAAGATATGTGTTTGCAAGTGTTTGTGCCTCGATACCCTGTGACGCGTCAACAATAAGTATCGCTCCCTCACACGCCGCAAGCGAACGTGAAACTTCATAGTTAAAGTCAACGTGTCCCGGTGTGTCAATTAAGTTAAGAGTATAAATTTCTCCGTCATCACGCTTATACTTTAGTGTAACGGCGTGTGCCTTAATCGTGATACCTCTCTCACGCTCCAAATCCATATTATCAAGGAGCTGTTCCTCCATATCACGTTCCGAAACTTCTCCCGTAAGTTCAAGCAATCTGTCGGCAAGTGTTGACTTACCGTGATCTATATGTGCTACTATACAAAAATTTCTGATTTTACTCTGTCTTTCGTTTGACATATTTTCTCTCCTAAAATATTCGATAATTATTTTTTATTATATCACAAATCGCTTGTCTGTGCAACGATTATTTTGCATTAAGCACCGCCGCAATCGCTCTTGCAACATCTTTTCCGCCCTCTTTCGCCTGTGCAAGAGTATTTCCGTTACTTCCGACCTCTAAAATCAAACTTCCTTTAGTCATATGCTCGTTAAATCGTTCTTTTCTTAGATTAATAGGTCGCATAACTCCGGGATACATTATTTCAGCCGCATTTTGAATTTTAGCCGCAAACTTCAAATTCTCCTGCCAATTTTCGTGCCACAATCCCATACTGTTCGTACCGACAACAAGCATAACCTGTGCAGTCGATATTCCGTTTTCTTCACACGTAACCGCAAGTTTTGAGCCGTCCGAATAAATAAATGCGTCACGATGTACGTCAAGTACAATTTCTATTGACGGATTGTTTTTAAGCTGTGTTTCTATCGTTGACAACGCCCTTGTATAAGAGCCTTGATATGACGGATAATCATGATAAGTTGTGTCGTGTACCGTCTTTATACCGTTTTCTTCAAGCACTCTGCATATCTCGTCACCTACCGCAACCACGTTCATACTCGCGTCCGTATTTCTTTCTGTTTCACCGTTCATCTGGTCGCCGTCATAACATTCCGTTGTATGCGTATGTACAACAAGAACTTTCGGTCCGTCCGCATCTGTGTTTATGGAAAACTCCTCCGCGCACAAAGCATTTACATCCACATTATATGTTGTCGCATTGTTCAGCTTTAAATTATTCGCCGTACAAATTTGTGATTTGTCTGGCATTGGTACTTCTTCCTGTACTGTGTCAGGTGTTTGCTCCGTTTGTTCTTCTCCCAGCTCAGTATTTTCTTCCGCAATTTCTTCACCGGTATTCTCCTGCTCCGTCTGTGAGGTTGTCCCGTCAAATACCGATGAATATTCACTTATTATTGTTTCCGGATTTTCAATATCAAACCCTAATATTTTCTTTGCAAAATCCTTTAGGCTGAATGTCTTTTCATTATTATTCGGCAGACCCTCGGCAAGTATATCTTCATATATTTCATTTTGATAATTAAACACATTCGCCGTTTTGGGAGGAATTAAGCTCACCGCCGTAATAATACCGCCTAAAAACAAAATACCCACTACGGCTATGATAAGTTTCTTTTTTGTTATAACAACAGTTTTAAATTTCATAATTTTATCCCTTTCATAGAGTGCTATTTTATAAATACGCAAGATTTTTTTAAATATGTCGAAAAAATTTTTAAAAAAAGCTTGCAATTACATTTGAACTGTGGTATAATTTTGTAGTTATTACGGATAGTCCTCTGCCTCGGTCGGCACGAATGTCCCAGATTATTAAGGAGGATTTAATGATGAACACACAAGAAATCATTAACGCTTTGACAAAAGACCAAATCAGAACAGATTTACCTGAACTTGTAGTTGGTAACAACGTAAAGGTTTACCAAAGAATCGTCGAAGGTTCTCGTACAAGAACTCAGATGTTTGAAGGTACAATCATCAAAGTACAGGGTGGCGGTATCGCTCAAACTTTCACAGTAAGAAGAGTTTCTTACGGCGTAGGCGTTGAAAAAACATGGCCTGTTAACTCACCTAACATTGAAAAGATTGAAGTTTCAAGAAAAGGTAAAGTTAGACGTGCAAGACTATTCTATCTTCGTGACAGAGTTGGTAAAGCAGCAAAAGTTAAGGAAAGAATCTAATTTCCTTATAATACGAAAAGGGGCATTTCGGTGTCCCCTTTTTTGTCTTTAAAAATTAACATTTTATTCATTGTAACTTGAATATAAATGTAGTATAATCATTTTATATAGTATGTCAGGAGGAAGAAAAAAATGAGTGAACAAGAAGGAAAGAACGAAAACGTAACAAAAACAACTGCTAAGGAAGATAAAAAGACAAGCCTTGCAAGAGAAATTTGGGAATGGGTATATACACTTGCTATCGCAATAGTAATTGCTATGCTTATCAAAGGCTTTATATTTGACATTGTACGTGTAGACGGTTCAAGTATGTTCCCTACACTTGTAGATAACGACAGACTTATAGTTACAAAACTCGGCTACACTCCGAAACAAGGTGATATTATCATTCTTGACAGTGAATACAAAAACCGTGAAGAATACTTTGACAGATTGGCTGAATCAAAAGACAAAGAAGAACTTTCTTCATTTGAAAAATTCTTTGCACAAAACAGTATGCCTTCAAATCTTAAGAAAAAGTATTATGTTAAGAGAATAATCGCCATGCCGGGTCAAACAATAGACTTGGTTGACGGTAAAGTATATGTTGACGGTGAAATGCTTGACGAGCCTTATTATGACGGTTTAACAACTTCAATAGATCCTACCGTTGAATATCCTATCACCGTGGACGATGACTGTGTATTTGTTATGGGTGACAACAGAACCCGCAGTAAGGACAGCCGTTCATCAGAACTCGGTCAAGTTCCTTTCAAAGCAATTTTAGGTAAGTCACAAGTCAGAATATGGCCTTTATCGGATATAGGTCTTACTAAATAATTAACGAGGTACTTATGCAGAATTTACAATGGTATCCCGGTCATATGGCGAAAACACGCCGTTTGATTGAGGCAAATCTTAAATTAATTGACGTTGTTGTTGAAATATTGGACGCACGTATTCCCTTTTCGGGACGTAATCCGCATTTTGACGATATTATAAAAAACAAACCGAGACTGCTTGTTTTAAACAAAGCCGACCTTGCAGATAAAAACAGAACAAAACTGTGGATTGATTGGTATGCAGAGCAAGGTCTTAAGGTTATTCCGATAAGCTGTACGACAGGTATGGGCATTAATACGGTGATTGCAGAGGCTCGCGCACTTATACAGGATAAAATTGACCGTGAAAGAGAAAGAGGACGAAACCGAACTTTAAAAATAATGATGGTCGGTATTCCGAATGTAGGAAAATCAAGTCTTATAAACCGTCTTATCGGTAAGGCAAGCACAAAAACAGGCGACAAACCGGGTGTTACACGCGGTAAGCAGTGGCTTAGAATTAAAGGTGACGCGGAACTTCTTGATACTCCCGGTATTCTTCCGCCGAAATTCGAGGACCAAACAGTTGCCGTAAAACTTGCTTACACAGGCGCTATAAAAGACGAAATAATGAACACTGAACTTCTTGCCTATTCCCTATGCGATTATCTACGTGACAATTATCCGAACGAACTTTGTACACGATACAAACTTGATACGGTCGAGGGGCTTAAGGGATATGAAGTGTTGGAGAAAATCGGTAAAAAACGCGGCTTTGTTATTTCGGGCGGTGAAATTGATATGGAGCGTGCCGCAAATATGGTACTTGACGAACTGCGCGGTGCAAAAATCGGTCACATAACCCTTGAAACTCCGTCACAATTAAATGAACAGGAATAAACGAAAAAGAGGAACGCATCAAAAACGTTCCTCTTAAAATTTGTTTTCAAAAGAAAAACGCCCTTTTTCTTAAAGGACGCTTAATTTTCAAGCTACATTATTTAATGATAAACTTATCAAGTTCTTCCATAAACTTATCGCAGTCATCAGAATGTACTTCAACCTTAATAGGCTTAGACAAATCCAAGCTGAAGATACCCATGATAGATTTTGCATCAACGACATATCTACCTGATGTCAAGTCTACATCGAAGTCATACTTACTTACGATATTCACGAAATCTTTTACGTCATTAATAGAGCTTAGTAATAAATCAAATGTTTTCATAATTTTATTCCTCCTTATTTCATGCGTGAAGCCTATTTGTGATATGTAATCTCTTACATTACCTATAATACAATTTTTTTCTGAAAAAGTCAATAGCTATTGCGTTTTTAAAAAAAATTTTATATAATAATACTAATGTCGTTAAGGTATTTTTAACGATATTGTCAAAAGATATACTTGAAAGGTTGAAAAGATGAAAAAAGCAGCATTTTATACACTTGGTTGCAAGGTTAATCAATATGAAACAGAGGCTATGGCGGAATTATTTGCCGATAGCGGCTATGAAATAAAAGAATTTACCGAAGTTGCGGACGTGTATGTTATAAATACCTGTTCCGTAACAAATATGGGTGACAGAAAATCACGTCAAATTATTCGTCGTGCAAAAAAACTTAATCCGAATGCAGTTATAGCCGTTACAGGCTGTTATGCTCAAACCGCACCTGACGAAGTTCTTGCCATTGAGGGTGTTAATCTTGTACTCGGCACAAAAGACAGAAAGAACATTGTTACGCTTGTTGAAGAACTTAACACCGAATCAAACATTAATCACGTTTCGGATATAATGAGTAACCACGAATTTGAAGAACTTCAAATAAAGCAATATTCAAATAGAACCCGTGCATTTATTAAAATTCAAGAGGGCTGCAATCAGTTTTGTTCTTACTGCATTATCCCCTATGCCAGAGGTCCTGTTCGCAGCAGAGCAAAAGATGATGTTGTAAGAGAAATCAAGGAGCTTGCACACAACGGCTTTAAAGAGATTATCCTTGTCGGTATTCATGTTGCGTCATACGGTGTCGATCTCGGTGACACAACGCTTGAAAGTTTAATTATGGACGTTGACAAGATTGACGGCGTTGAGCGTATACGTCTTTCTTCTATTGAGCCGATGACTTTAAATCAGGAATTTATAGACAGCATTAAGGATTCTAAAAAGCTGTGTCACCACTTCCATATATCGCTTCAATCCGGTTGTGACGAAACATTAAAACGTATGAACAGAAAGTATACAACCGCTCAATTTAAAGGCATTGTGGACGGTTTAAGAGAGGCATTTGACGATGTTGCAATCACTACTGATATAATGGTCGGTTTTCCTGATGAAAGTGATGAAGAATTTAATAAAACAGTTGAATTTGTACGCAATATAAAATTTGCCGATGCCCATGTTTTCCAATATTCGCAACGTCGCGGAACACCTGCCGCAAAACGTCCAAACCAAATTTCACCTGACGTAAAAGAAAAGCGAAGTAAAATAATAATCGCCGAAACACAGAAAACGCGTGATGAATTTATAAATCGTTTTATAGGCAAAACAATGCGTGTACTTTTTGAACAACCTGCAAAAGACGGACTTTTTGAGGGTAAAACAGATAATTACATTACAGTCCACGCACCGTCCGATATAGATTTAAACGACCAATTCAGAAATGTTCTTCTTGAAAGAAACGAAAACGGAATTGTTATCGGAAAAATAGTTGAATAGTAAAAGGCTGATGATTTTTGTCATCAGCCTTTATTTTATATCTCTGCAAATTCAAATACAACAGTTGAAAAATCTTTCATTTCATAATTTGCTCTGATACCGTGATACATCAGGAAATCACCACTGTAAACTTTACCTGTAAATGTATTTCTATATTGTTTATTCGTATCAAGTCCCTGTAATTTAACTTTTTCACTCTTTGTTTGTGCAACCGCAAGCACTTTGCAAGCCATAACAAATATATGCTTTTTATCCTTTGAAACCACTTCCCAACTGCAATAATTCGTTTCATACGGATTTATCAATCTGTACAAGTCACCGTTACACATAAGGTCTTGTATTCTCTTTTCAAATTTAATCTGTGCTTTGATTTCTTCAAATTCTTCATCGGACATCTTTGTAACGTCAAGCTCATATCCGAATGTTCCGCAATATGCAACATCTGCCCTTGTTTTTAAAGACGTATCACGTCCACATTGATGATTTGGCGACGCGGTTACATGAGAAGATATGCTGTAAACAGGATAACACATTGAAGTCGAATACTGCATTTTAAGTCTTGCTATTGCGTCCGAATTGTCACTCGTCCATATTTGCGGCATATATGCAAGCACTCCCGCGTCAAATCTTCCGCCGCCGGCACTGCAGCCCTCAAATAAAATATTAGGGAATTTTTCGGTTATTGCGGACATTATTTTATAGTAACCGAGCGTGTATTCGTGATTATATCCCAATCTCGGCATATCTGTAAGCTGTCTGTTCATATCCCACTTCACATACTCAATATTTGCATTTGCAAGTATATCGCTCACCGCATTTATAACATATTCGCAAACCTCATCTCTGCTCAAATCAAGCACCATTTGATTTCTTGACTGAACTCCTTCTCTTTCGTCAATATGAATTGCCCAATCGGGATGTTCTCTGTATAAATCCGAATCCGGACTTATCATTTCAGGTTCAAACCACAAACCGAATTTCATACCGATTTTATTTATTTTTTCCGCCAATCCGTCTATACCCGACGGTAATTTATCATAATTAACTTTCCAATCGCCCAGACTGCACGTATCATTGTTCCTCTTTCCGAACCAACCATCATCAAGCACGAACAGCTCAACACCCGCCTGATGAGCCTTTTCAGCCATTTGAAGTAACTTTTCTTCGGTAAAATCAAAGTATGTACCCTCCCAATTATTTATAAGGATAGGACGTTTTTTGTTTACCCATTTACTTCTCATCAAATTGTTTCTGAAAACGTCGTGATACTCTCTTGTCATAGCACCGATACCGCTGTCGGAATAACAAATTACAGACTGCGGTGTACAAAAGCTTTCGTTCGGTTCTAAAATCCATTCAAACTGATGCGGATTAATTCCCTGTTGTACTCTTAAATTGCCGAATTGGTCTATTTTTGCGACTGTGGAATGATTACCGCTGTATACAAGTGAAAATCCGTAAACTTCGCCATGTGTTTCGTCCGCGCCAACCGAAGTAATCATTGAAAACGGATTTAACTGATGTCCGCTTCCGCCTCTTGCATTTTCGACTTCAGCTTTCATTCCCATTTCAAGCTTTGTTCTGTGCATTGCTCTCTCACGTCCCCACGAACCTGCAAAATGTATCATTTCATAGTCGTCCATAGGTAAATCAATACTTGCCGAATACGCACTCAAAAGCTTAATATCGCTGTCTGATTTATTTATAATTACAGTATGTCTGGCGATTATATTGTACTCGTCAAATACCGTATAATATAAATGCACTTCCAAGTCGATAATTTCATCATATAATACAACTTCAAGCGTATCAGCTTTTTTATTCTTATTGAAAAGACAAGGCATACCGTCGGTTTGAACGGCACACTCATTATGAATTATATATTCTTTCACCACAAGTCTTGAAACAGCATTTCCGAATTTATTTACAACCTGATATGCCGGATTTCTCAAGTCAGAATAGCCGTAAGACGGATATTCCTGCGGATAATTGTCAAGACAAAATCTGTTTGAAACAAACCCCCACTTTTCTTCCCATTCTTCTTTCATTTGCGAATAATCAATATCCGCTATCTTTTTTCCGAAATGAAAATTCAAAAGGTCTCCGTCCTCGTTTTCAAACATTATATAACTTATATCTCTGCCGATAAGGTGCGTTGTTTTTCCGTTTCTGACAATCATTTTTATATCCTCCTGTATTTTTTGTGATATTATAATATCACTTTATTTACGAAAATAGAATATCAAAGTGTTGACAGTATGTGTCTAAATGTGATATTCTACAAATAGGAGTTGAGTAAAATGAATTGTTTTATAAATACATATTACGCATATACAAAGTTTATTCCTACCGATATTTATCCCGTACAATACGGCGAAGAACAATGCAATAGAAATCATTCGTTTGGACCATGTGTACGAAGTAACTATCTGTTGCATTATGTTTACAGCGGTAAAGGTATTTTTCAAACAGAAAATAACACATATCATCTTCATAAAGGGCAGATGTTTCTTATATCGCCAAATCAGCTTACATATTATAAAGCCGATGACAGCGACCCTTGGTTGTATCGATGGATTGAATTTAACGGAAGTATGTCGCAGTCAATTTTAAAGTCTGTCAGTCTTAATGAAAGCACACCGATTTATACTGATGATGAAAATAATTCGATCGGCAATGCACTCTGTAATATTATTTCGTCCGGAGAAATGTGTTTTGAATTGCTCATGCAAAAATTTTGGAATTTCATTTACTGCCTTACAGACGGCGAACAAATTAATACCGTCAGCAATGCCGAAGAATATATTCAAAAAGCAGAAACGTTTATAAAAACAAATGTTCATAAAAAAATATCCGTTTCGGACGTTGCAAAATATGTCGGAATTGACAGAAGTTATTTAACAAGACTTTTCAATGAATATAAAAAAACAAGTCCGCAAAACTATATTATTTCACTTAAAATGAATACCGCGGCATTGTATTTAAAAAACACAAACGCGTCCGTAACAGAAACTGCACAAAGCGTAGGTTATTGCGATACTCATATCTTTAACAGAACTTTCAAAAAACAATTCGGTGTTCCCCCTACCACATGGCTTCAAAAACAAATTTGGGAGCAATCTATTATTGGGAAATAATATAATAATTATTTTTCTGCATAGAAAAATCGGAATGGAGCGTAGTCCATTCCGACGTGGTACTCCCGACCAGAGTCGAACTGGTGACTAACCCTTAGGAGGGGTTTATTATATCCACTTAACTACGAGAGCAAAACACTATTAACATACCAATATATTATATAATATTTCAAAGCTGATTTCAAGTATTTTCTTATTTCTTTCTTGCAATCACGACAAATCTTTCATTTGACGTATGATACGCACACGTTGAAAGTGTTATAAGGCTATCGCCGTACACTGTATTTACGCCTGTATCATAAAACGAACGTGACTTTGCCTGAGTTACATATTCATTAAACCGCTCCTCCGACTCTATATCCGCATAATCGTAATACTTAAATTCATTACTTGCACCGACTTTAGTCGTAAACGCGGACACAATCTCATATTCGCCTTTATCATACAATGTATCATACATTATATTTTTATGAGCGTCATAAAAGCTTTTATCCTCATAATCGGCAAGTGACGCAAACATTGTACCGTTCTTCATATTATGTGCATAAATAATTTTATTCACCGATTCGTCATTCGACTGATAATCGAGAAAAGGTATACCGCTGAATTGATATTCCTTATTAAAATTCTTATGCAAATAAAATTCATTGTCGCTATACTTTACCACAGGATAATCGACAGGTGTATCGGGAATCTTTATCCACCCTACCATATCATTATTCTGCTGATATAACGAGTAATAACATTCAAGCATACCGTTATCTGCACGTTTATCAATATAACCGTCCGTTGCGTCTGCACGTTCCGTTTTCTCAACCACTTTTTTCAATTCATCAAAACCGCTTTCAGCCTTATGTGAATCATAAAAATATTTTCCGAGATAACCGCAACACCCTACAAATATCAAAACTAAAAGGACCTGTATGACAGTAAGTCGTTTTTTCACTATCATACACGCCCTTTCACTTTAGTTTAGTTGTTTTTTCTCTTTTTAATTTCGATAAACACAAATGCACCTGCCGCAAGAATACCGACTGAAACCAATGCTACGATAGGAGTGTTATCCCCTGTCTTAGGATTGTTCTTTGACGGTTTAGCCGTTGTTTTCGGTGTAGCTGTCGGCTTTGTTGTAGCTTTTGTCGATGAACTTGCTGTTGAGGTTGCTTTCGGTTTTGCGGTCGCAGTTGCAGTATACGGTGTGAATTTAGTTTCAGATTCAACCTTTATCTTTTCACCGTCTGTCAAATTTATAAGATATTCCTCAACCCCATTTGCAGATGAATTTTTATCCTTTAATGCGATTGTTGATTTTAATTCACCGTTTTCTGTGTAAACATGAACTTTCCCGTTACCTGTCATAGTATATCTGCCCGGGTCAATATCTTCACCGCAAATATATTCGCCCTGTGCCAATGTAACAACACCGTTTTTATCCTCTTTTACAGACGGATTAGTTGTTTCCTTCGCTGTTACTTCCGTTGTCGGTGCAGTTGTTTCTTTTGCAGCTTCTTCTGTAGCCTTTGGTGTCTCGGCAGTCTCTGTTTTTTTCACGCTTGAAACAATGCTCCAATCAAGTTTTTCAGCATATTGTGCCGCATCAGAATTTTTCAAGGACTTATTTACCGATACCGTTACATTTATAATTTTGTTTTCAGTATTCGCAGAACTGTTCATTGTTCCCAACGGAACATCTTTATATGTACTGTTATCCGTTTTAGAGTCGTCATTCGCATACGAATAAATAAGCTTATTGTTTGAATCCGTTACTTTTATATTATAATAATTCAAAGCGTTGTATTCGTCAGGTGACGGTGTTTTCAACGCCTCAGGTTTTACATCGTTTGACGTTTTTTCCGACATAGACAATCTCAATTTAAAATCTACCGGATCACCCTCTGCACTTTCGCTTGATATTGTAAGAGTCTGAACAACAGACGACTGTTTAGACAAATCGTCAAGTTTTGTCATCAACGGCTTTATCGATCTCACAGTTTCGCCCAACTGATCAGGTGCATATTCATATGTAACAGGGGTTGACTTACTGTCATTATTTTTTATAGATACGCTTGAATTTGGTGACGCAAATACAGATACCGACATACATATTGTCATAACTGCCGCAATCATACCCGAAAGCACTTTTTTCATAATTCTCGCTCCTTATATTTACTTTAATATATTTCTATACTACATATAGTATATCACATTCTTTTTTAATTGTCACTACTGTAATTGTTAATTTATTGTTACGAATATTGTTATATTCCGCATTTTATGGTATAATCAATTAAAACGAGGAGGTATAAAATGAGTTCAGATTCAAATTACGAAAAACTTTCCGATGAATTACAAAACAAAATAAATACAGAACTTTTTGACGGCAACGGTTTTAAGGATAACGCAATCCGCCGTATTGACAAGGAACACGACAGAGCCACTCTTTGGCGGCCTGCGTTTGTGCGTGACGTTGAAAAAATTATGCACAGTCCATATTACAACCGCTATGCCGACAAAACACAGGTATTTTCTTTTTATAAAAACGATGATATTTCACACCGTGCTCTGCACGTTCAGCTTGTTTCAAGAATTGCGCGAAATATAGGCAGAATGCTTGGTCTTGACCTTGATTTAATAGAGGCTGTCGCACTCGGTCACGACATAGGTCACACACCGTTCGGTCACGCGGGCGAAAAATTCTTAAACAAATCATATCATGCAAATACGGGACGATATTTCAATCACAACGTACACAGTGTGCGTGTGCTTGATAAAATATTTAACCTCAACATCAGCCTTCAAACACTTGACGGAATACTTTGTCACAACGGTGAGTTCGAGTGCAAAGAATACCGTCCGTCAAAGCTTGACAATTTCAAGGATTTTGACGCAAAGGTTGAAGAATGTTATATTGACCAATCCGCAATAGACCGACTTGTACCGTCTACGCTTGAAGGTTGTGTTGTCAGAATTTCGGATATGATTGCTTATATCGGAAAAGACCGCCAAGACGCTATAAAAACCAAGCTGATTGACAGTGAAAGTGTTTTCGCCGAAAGTGAAATAGGCAAATACAATGCGGCTATTATAAATAATCTTATTGTAAATATCGTTGAAAACAGTTACGGCAAAGATTTTATACAGCTTGACGAAAAGCACTATCAAGCACTAAAAAACAGTAAAAAAGACAATTTCCGTGTTATATATCAAAACAGCAAAATTTCTGACGTATACGACAAAACTATTGAACCGATGTTTGAGGAAATATACAATAAGTTGCTTTATGATTTAAAAAATGACATAAAATCATCGCCGATATTCAAGCATCATATTGAATTAATCGACTATTCAAACAGATTTTCGGGATACGAATATACAAAAAACAGTGATTTTAATGATATTGTGACGGATTACATCGCAAGTATGACAGACGACTATTTTATCGACTTATATGAGTATTTATTTAATAAACAAGCACCCGTAAAATATATATCATACTTCGATAATGTTTAAAAATCAGAGATATTTTTAAAAAGATTTTATTTTTCTATTGAATTTTTACAATTAATAGTGTATAATATATTTAACATTGTTTGAATACAATGTTACGTTCATATACAATAACGCCACCGATAATAAAATCGGTGGCGTTATTGTTTTATCTTATTTTTTTCCAAGTTCTTTTGACTTATTCATACAACCTACCATTGCGTCAATGATACTGTTTCTGAAACCGTCTTTTTCAAGTATTGCAACTGCGTCTATTGTAGTTCCGGCAGGTGAGCAAACCATATCTTTTAATTCCCCCGGGTGTTTGCCTGTTTCAAGTACCATCTTTGCACTTCCAAGTACCGCTTGTGCGGCGAATGTATATGCTTGACTTCTCGGCATACCGCCTATAACAGCTGCGTCTGCCATTGCCTCAATCATCATAAACACATAAGCCGGTGACGAACCGCTGACAGCCGTTACGGCATCCATAAGATTTTCCGATACGACTTCACCTTTACCAAAGCTGTTAAACACGTTTACAACTACATCTGTTTCTTCTTTTGTAACATTGCTGTTCGGTGTCAATGCCGCCATTCCCTCGCCGACTAAAGCCGGTGTATTAGGCATTACACGCACAAGTTTAATATCATGTTCAAAAGCCTTTTCAATCGTTTCTATCGCCTGTCCTGCGACTATTGAAACGATTACTGTATTATCTGAAACACTGTTTTTGATTTCATCAATTACACCGTATAAAAACTGCGGTTTTACACACAAAAACAATACATCAGCTTTATCTGCCGTTTCTTTATTGTCCGATGTCACTTTAACACCGTATTTTTCATTAATATTCTTCAATGCCTGTTCATTTTTATCCGAAACAATTACATTTTCAGGACTTGCTATATCAGAATTAATAATTCCGCCGATTATAGCACCGCCCATATTTCCGCTGCCTATAAATCCAAAAATCATAATATCCTCCTGTATTTAAAATTTTTTATAAAAAATACCGGACGAAATATTTCGTCCGGTACTAAAACACGCAATTAAACCGGATATGTCTTATTTTCCATATCCACTAAATCTGCATCAATTTTATATTTCTGAGCACGTCTGTATTCAAAGAATTTAACGGCAACTTGACCGAACAATGCATATGACAATACATCTTCAGGCTGTTCAATCCATTCTGCACATTCTTTCTTCATCTGTTCAAGCTCAGGCTTTAATAGGTCAGCCGGACGACAAGTAATTCTCTTTTCGTCGCCGATAATCTTCTTAACGATTTCGTCAGAGATTTCAGCAGGGCACTTACCATATTCGCCTCTTACAAGACCTTTTGATTCCTTAGAAACCATTTTGTATCTTTCACCCATAAGCACGTTAAGTACTGCCTGTGTACCGACAATCTGTGATGACGGTGTAACAAGCGGAGGATAACCGAAGTCTGCACGAACACGAGGTACTTCTTTAAGCACTTCATCATATGCATCTTCTCTGCCCTGTTGCTTAAGCTGTGATACAAGGTTTGAAAGCATACCGCCCGGAACTTGATACTTAAGAGTATTAACGTCAACACCCATAACCTTAGTGTTCATAAGACCGCTCTTAATGTATTCTTCTCTTAGCGGCTTGAAGTAGTCGCAGATTTCGATAAGCTTATCCAAATCGTAGCCTGTATCGTACTCTGTACCTTGAAGAGCCGCAACCATAGGCTCTGTAGGCGGTTGTGATGTACCCATAGCCAACGGTGACATAGCACAGTCGATTACGTCTACACCTGCCTCAATAGCCTTTAGGTAAACCATTGAAGCCTCACCGCTTGTGTAGTGAGTATGAAGTTGAATAGGAATCTTAACTTCTTCTTTCATCATCTTTACAAGGTCATATGTTACATATGGTCTTAAAAGACCTGCCATATCCTTGATACAGATTGAGTCTGCACCCATTTCTTCAAGTTGCTTAGCCATTTTAACGAACTTTTCGTTTGTATGGAATTCACTTGTTGTGTAACAAACTGTAGCCTGTACATGACCTTTTTCTTTCTTACAAGCCTTGATAGCACATTCAAGGTTTCTGACGTCGTTAAGAGCATCAAAAATTCTTAGTATATCAACACCGTTTGCGATTGACTTTTGAACGAAATATTCAACTATATCATCAGCATAGTGTCTGTAACCAAGTATGTTTTGTCCTCTGAAAAGCATTTGGATAGGAGTCTTTTTAGCTCTATCCTTAATCTTTCTCAATCTTTCCCAAGGATCCTCGTTAAGGAATCTTAGGCAGGCATCGAATGTAGCTCCTCCCCATGCCTCAAGCGAATGATAACCGATGTCATCAAGCTTTTCTACAATAGGAAGAATCTGCTCTGTTGTCATTCTTGTAGCAATAAGTGACTGGTGAGCATCTCTTAGGACTGTTTCTGTAATTTCTACAGCTTTCTTTCCCTTTGCCATTTATATTTCACTCCTTTATTATCTGTTTAATTAAAGATTTCCGAACATTGCAAGGAATACGCCTGCCGCAACGGCAGAACCGATAACTCCGGCAACGTTAGGACCCATAGCGTGCATCAAAAGGAAGTTTGAAGGATTTTCCTTCTGTCCTACTGTTTGAGATACACGAGCAGCCATAGGTACGGCTGAAACGCCGGCACTTCCGATAAGCGGATTAACCTTACCTTTTGTTACCCAACACATAATATCACCCAAGAACAAGCCGCCTGCTGTTGAGAAACAGAATGCGATAAGTCCAAGTACGATAATACCGATTGTCTGTGCTGATAGGAAACTTGACGCTGTTGCAGTAGCACCTACTGTAACACCAAGGAACAAAGTTATGATATTCATAAGTTCGTTCTGTGCCATCTTTGTAAGTCTTTCAACAACGCCTGATTCTTTCATAAGGTTACCAAGCATTAGACAACCTACAAGTGACACTGCGTCAGGGATTATAAGTGCAACGATAATTGTAACGATGATTGGGAACAAGATTTTTTCTGTTTTTGAAACAGGTCTTAATTGTTCCATAACAATCATTCTGTCTTTTTTACGAGTCATAAGTTTCATAATAGGCGGTTGAATTACAGGAATCAATGCCATATATGAATATGCCGCAACGGCGATTGCCGGCAGTAGTGCCGGTGCAAGTGATTTTGTAACGTAAATAGCCGTAGGGCCGTCGGCACCGCCGATGATACCTATTGACGCAGCTTCTTTGATACCGAAATTGATTGACGGTACAAGAGCGCTTAGAACAAGAGCACCTACGAATGTAAAGAATACACCGAACTGTGCAGCCGCACCAAGAAGAATACTCTTTGGATTGGCAATTAGCGGACCGAAGTCTGTCATACAACCGATACCAACGAAAATAAGCGGAGGATAAATACCAAGCTTAACTCCGAGATACAATAGGTCAAGCAGACCGCCATGCTGACAGATATATCCGACATTAATATATTTTCCGTCCGTCATATACTCCGGATTCGTAAAAAATTCCGTGTGCATCATAATAGCACTTGAATCCTTAATCATCGGTAAGTTTGACAAAAGCATACCGAACGCAATCGGAAGTAGCAATAACGGCTCGAATTTTTTTACTATTGCAAGATACAGAAGTACGCAAGCTATCGCAATCATTATAATTGTCTTAACGGCGTCAATGCCACCGCTTGAAATAAGTGCGTACAAACCTGTATTCTGCAAAAAGTTTGCAAAACTTTCTAACACTTTATTGTCACCACTTTCTATAATTTAGTCGTGACTGTATTAGTTTACTGAAACTATTACGTCACCGCTGTTTACACTGTCACCTGCTGATACGCTGATACCTGCAACTGTTCCGTCTACACCGGCGAAAATTTCGTTTTCCATCTTCATTGCCTCAAGTACGGCAACAAGTGTTCCGGCCTCAACTTTATCACCAACATTTACCTTTACAGATACGATTGTACCAGGCATTGGAGCAGTTACTTGCTTAGCGCCTGCAACAGGAGCAGCTTTCGGTGCAGCCTTTGGAGCCGGTGCAGCCTTTGGTGCAGGAGCGGCTGTTTGAACAGGAGCCGGTGCAGGAGTTGATACTCCGCCTACTTCTTCTACGTCAACTTCGTATGATTTTCCATTTACTGAAATATTAAACTTTCTCATTTAGGTTTTGCCTCCTTTAGAATCTATTATTAATTGTTTCGGTTACACCCGCCTTATTCCAAGCAGGCATTTTGTTGTCTGTTCTTCTGTATGACTTAATTCTTAGGTTATACGTTGAAGTATTTAGACTTGCGGCAACTGCGGCTGTCAATACTGCGATAAGCTCTTCTTCGTCTGTATCGTCTGCCGTTTCTTCCTCTACAGGTGCTGCTTGAGCCGGTGCTGCAGCAGGAGCTGCCTGTGTTTTAGGCTTTTTATAGAATATAACCCTGAAAAGCGAAAGCACTATCATAAGTATGATAAGTACGGCGAAAACTATTGCCAAACCTATAACTGTTGTTTCTCCTCCCATTGCCAACGCTTCACTTAATGACAGGTTCTGACCTGTCAATAATGCTTCTGAATACATACTAAAAATCTCCTTTCACAATTAAACAGGAAGATTTCCATGCTTTTTAGCCGGTCTTGAATCACGCTTTGATGCAAGCATTTCAAGTGCGGCGATTATTCTCGGTCTTGTTGAATCAGGTTCAATTACATCGTCAACGTAACCACGCTTTGCAGCCTCGTAAGGTGATGCAAACTTATTTCTGTATTCCTGAATCTTTTCATTTCTTGTAGTAACAGGGTCAGAGCTTTCCTTAATATCATTCTTGAAAATGATGTTAGCTGCACCTTCAGGGCCCATAACAGCGATTTCTGCCGTCGGCCATGCCATTACTATATCAGCACCAAGATGTTTTGAATTCATTGCTATGTATGCACCGCCGTAAGCTTTTCTCAAGATTACGTTAATCTTTGGAACTGTAGCCTCTGAGAATGCGTAAAGCAACTTAGCACCGTGTCTGATAATACCGTTTTGTTCCTGTTCAACGCCAGGGAAATAACCCGGTACGTCTGTAAGAGTAACAAGAGGAATATTAAAGCTGTCGCAGAAACGTACAAATCTTGCTGCTTTGTCTGATGAGTTAACATCAAGTGAACCTGCCATAACCTTAGGCTGATTTGCAACGATACCGATAACCTGTCCGTTCATTCTTGCAAAACCTATTACAATATTCTTTGCAAAGCCTTCCTGTACTTCAAAGAAGTCGCCGTTATCAACAAGTTCGGCGATAACTTCCTTAACGTCATAAGCCTTACCCGAATCGTCAGGAACGATTGTTGTAAGTTTTTCTGAAAGACGATTGATTTCGTCATTTGTAGGTTCGTAAGGAGCCTCTTCAAGATTGTTTGCAGGTAAGTATGAAAGCAACTTTCTGATTTTTGCGATACATTCTTCGTCATTTGCCGCCTTAAAGTGTGCAACACCCGACTTTGAAGTATGTGTATCAGCGCCGCCAAGTTCTTCGCTTGTTACATTTTCACCTGTAACAGAACTGATTACCTGTGGACCTGTTATAAACATCTGACTTGTCTTTTCAACCATAAAGATAAAGTCTGTAATAGCCGGTGAATAAACAGCACCGCCTGCACATGGTCCCATAATTACAGAAATCTGAGGAATTACACCGCTGTTTACAGTGTTTCTGAAGAATATATCTCCGAAACCTGAAAGAGCGTCTATACCTTCTTGAATTCTTGCACCGCCCGAATCGTTCATTCCGATTATCGGAGCACCCATCTTTGCCGCCATATCCATGACTTTGCAAATTTTCTTTGCGTGCATTTCTCCAAGTGAGCCACCGATTACTGTAAAGTCTTGCGCGTAAACGTAAACAAGACGTCCGTCAACTGTACCGTAACCTGTAACAACTCCTTCACCCGGAGCCTCAACACAATCCATACCGAACTCGGTACATCTGTGAGTTACAAAAGCATCAATTTCAACGAAACTGCCTTCATCCAAAAGAGCATTAATTCTCTCTCTTGCTGTCAGCTTTCCGGAATCATGCTGCTTTTTGATTTTTACTTCTCCGCCGCCGTTATTTATTACACTTCTGCGGTATTGAAGTTCAGTCAATTTATCAACTGTTCCCATGTTTTAACCTCCATTGTTTGTAGATTAGAGATAAATTTTAAAAAAATATACCTAAAGTATATTATACCTTAACCGCAATTTTTTTTCAATCATTTTTATTTCTTTTTTCACAAGTTAGCTTTCAAAAAATATCGACAAATATCCCCTTAAATTTGTATATGATACACAAAAGAGGCTGTTGACAAAATGTCAACAGCCTCTTTTTAAGAATTCATCAAATAATTTACTTCGTGACTTGTCAGATGACGCCATCTTCCAAGCGGAAGATTACCGAGTTCCACGTTGCCTATCTTAATTCTCTGCAAGCCGACAACCGTACAGCCGATTGCCGCAAACATTTTACGAACCTGTCTGTTTTTACCCTCGTGAATTGTTATTTTAATATATGTGTGTCCGTCTACCGCATCAAGTATTTCAGCCTCCGCCGGTGATGTTTTGAAATCATCTATATAAACACCGTTTCTCAGCTTATTGATACCGCTTATCGTTATACCGCCCTTTATCGTTGCGATATAAGTCTTATCGGTATGGAACTTAGGGTGCGTGACTTTGTATGTGAAGTCGCCGTCATTTGTAAGCAAAAGCAATCCCTCGGTTTCATAGTCAAGTCGTCCGACAGGAAAAATTCTTACGTCACCCAAATCTTCTTTTATAAGGTCAACAACAGTCGGTCGGTCAAATTGGTCTTTTGCGGTTGAAACATATCCGACAGGCTTATTAAGCATTATATAATACTTCTTGTTTTTAAGCTTTATCGGCTTATCGTCAACGGATACATTGTCTGCACCGATTTCGATTTTTACGCCTTGTTCCGTTATTTTCTTGCCGTTTACCTTAACTCTGCCCTCTTGTATCATAGTTTCTGCGGCACGTCTTGACGCAACACCGCTCATTGCTATATATTTTTGTAATCTTACTATCTCTCCCATTTTTTCTCCTTTCATTTATACCAACAATATTTTCGCAACTCTTATAAAACTGCTGAAAAAACTGTTTTTCAATCTTATATTGCTTACTCCGTAAATATCGTTTTCCGAAATAATATCAACTTCACCGACGCTCACTCCGTCACACACAATTTCAAGCCACCCCACTTTTTCGCCTTGATTTATCGGTGCTTGTAAGTCATTTGATATATGCGATATAACTTCTACCTGCGTTTTCTGATGTTCTTTAAACGGTATTGTAAAGTCACTCGCCGCAACCATTGAATAATCTTTTCCGTCAATATTCGTAACCTTTACAGTATCGCCCTGCTCTATAAGTTTTTTCGGATAATGTTCCGAAAATGCGTAATCAAGCATTTCCGCGTGGTCATTCCAATCGTTCGGATCATTCAAAGTCACCGCTATAAACTCCATTCCGTCCCTCTGCGCAGACGATACAAGACATCTGCCCGTTGACTTTGTAAAGCCTGTTTTTATGCCGTTTGCTCCCTCATAAAGACTTAGCATTTTATTGTGGTTTGAAAAATAAAGTATTTCATCTGAATTTAATGCCTGTACTTGTGCAGTCTGCGTTGCGACTATTTCCCGAAACTGCGGCAGCGTCATTGCATATCTTGCAATAAGTGCAAGGTTGTAAACCGTTGTGTAATGTTCCGGATTGTCAAGTCCGCTCGGATTCATAAAATGCGTATTGCCGAGTCCGAGTTCTTCCGCTTTTTCATTCATCAGCTCCGCAAATGATTCCTCACTTCCCGACACATGTTCGGCTATCGCTACCGCCGCGTCATTTCCGGAATTAAGCATTAAACCGTAAAGCAAATCTTTCATATAGTATTGATTTCCCTCAGATATGTATGCCGCCGAGCCCTCTTGATTTGCCGCCGTCGCACTCACATCAACAATTTCGTCCATATTACAACGTTCAATAGCAACAATGGCTGTCATTATTTTAGTTGTGCTTGCCATTGCGTGTTTTTGGTTCATATTTTTTGAAAATACAACATCACCCGTCAACGCATTTATAACGCACGCACACTCGGCAGATTCCACCATTGCAAAAGCACTTAACTGTGAAAAAGTAATTATAGTCATAATAACAAGTGCCAAAATTTTTTTCATTAAAAAACATCTCCACAAAAAATATTTATTTTAATTGACAAAACTCTTTTTTATTGGTATAATAAATCACGTTAATGCGAGGGTGGCGGAATAGGCAGACGCGCACGTTTGAGGGGCGTGTGGTTTAACCGTGCCGGTTCAAGTCCGGTCCCTCGCACCATTTTTTTTGATTAATAATATATATTCTATCATATAAAATTATATTTATCAACAGCAAAAAAACTTTTTAAAAAAACTGTTGACAAAAGTTAGATTATATGGTATTATATCATTTGTCAGTTATCGTTGCGGATTTGTGTAAAGGTAGCACTAACGACTCTGACTCGTTCTGTCCGGGTTCGAATCCTGGATCCGCAGCCACAAAAAAAGTTATCCTTTATGGATAACTTTTTTTATTTTTATTCAAATACACATTCGCCCATACTCTCTGACGGACAGCCCTCTATTACTTCCGCAACAGCGCTTGAATGTGTTATTAAAATAATTTTCGCACACGCACATTCGCCTATTTTATCATATAAACGTCCCGCACTGTATGTACCCGAATAAACCGTATATGTACTGTTTGCGACGTAACCGACTGTACCGATATACGGCAGTTGTGCTCTTATCGCCTCGTCATCATATTTGTTATCATATTCCTTTTTCAATTTTATTACCGCTCCGACTTTGAACGGCTTCGTTCCGTAATAATGAGCAAGTCCCGTTATTGTGACTAAAACCGAATTTTTCATTTCTTTCATCTCCTTTCAACTTTTTATACTTTTTCTATTCAATATCTATAACCGGATCTATATTCACCATAGAATTACATCTGTTGCAATAAAATCCATGACTTGTACTTATATATTTCGCATCAGTAACATAATAGCCTTTTTTACACTTTGCACAAATAACTTTTTCTCCATTTCTTAAACGTTCTGCAATAGGTTCTGCAATAGTCAATTTTTTATTTTGTTCTTTCATTTCTCCCATCTCCTTTTCTACTTAAATTATACATTCACCTATGTCCAAAAAACTGTACAAAAAAACTCTGACCGCCATTTTTTTGACTGTCAGAGTTTATATTATTTATTCTTCAAATATAGCCTTTGCAAAATCATCGCTGTTAAATTCCTGCAAGTCGTCGATACCTTCACCGACGCCGACAAATTTAACCGGAACATTCTGTTCTTTTGCTATTGATATTACAATACCGCCTTTTGCCGTACCGTCAAGCTTTGTAAGGATAATTCCCGTAATATCCGCCGCCTCGGAGAACAATTTTGCCTGACTTACCGCATTTTGACCTGTTGTCGCGTCAAGGACAAGCAATGTTTCTCTTGCCGAATCAGGCAGTTCACGTTCAATTACACGGTTAATCTTTGCAAGCTCCGCCATAAGATTTTTCTTATTATGAAGTCTGCCGGCTGTATCACATATAAGAATATCAGCACCACGCGCCTTTGCCGCCGTACAAGCGTCAAACACAACTGCCGCCGGATCACTGTTTTCTTGGTGCTTGATTATATCACAACCGCTTCTCTGCGCCCATATGTCAAGCTGATCTATCGCTGCCGCTCTGAATGTGTCAGCCGCCGCAAGAAGTACCTTTTTACCCATCGACTTATAATGTGATGCGATTTTTCCGATACTTGTTGTTTTTCCGACACCGTTTACGCCAATCACCAAAATAACAGACGGTGTTGTTGACGTATTCACCGTTGTATCAAGCGCACTGAGTATTTCGCTTATTATGCTCTTTAATTCCTCTTTTACAAGGTTTCCGTCCGTGATATGCTTGTGTTTAACATTATCACGAAGTTTTTCAATAATGTATGTTGAAGTTTCTACACCTATATCTGCCATAATAAGTGCCTCTTCAAGATTTTCAAAAAGTTCGTCGTCAACTTTTACGAACACACTGAATACATTATTAACTTGTTTTGCGATTGATTCACGAGTTTTTGTTAAACCGTTTTTTAACTTATCAAAGAATCCCATATACTACTCCTAACTGACCATATCGTCTGCGACATCATCTATATGAAGTGACAACAACTTAGAAACGCCTTTTTCCTGCATTGTTACGCCGTATAAAATATTTGCCGCCTCCATTGTACCACGTCTGTGAGTGATAACAATGAATTGTGTCTGTTCAATATAATTTTTTAAATATGTTGCAAATCTCGAAACGTTTACATCGTCAAGTGCCGCGTCAATCTCGTCCAAAATACAGAACGGAGCCGGTTTTACTCGAAGTATTGCAAACAGAAGTGCAATAGCAATAAACGACTTTTCACCGCCCGAATACAGATTGATATTCTGCGAACCTTTACCCGGAAGCTGTGCGATAATTTCAATACCGCTTTCAAGAACATTGCTCGGATCAGACAAAGTCAATTCACCTTTGCCGCCGCCGAAAAGTTCACTGAATACCAGACTGAAACTCTCATTGATTTCCTGAAACTGCTTCCCGAAATGCTCTTTCATCAATTCTTCCATTGACTCTATTATTCCGTTAAGTTCGTTTTTCGACTTTTCAAGATCGCTCTTTTGCTCTGTCAAGAACACAAACCTCTCCTCTACCGCTTTATATTCTTCGATAGAATCGACGTTTACACTGCCAAGTGATTTTATCTGCGACTTCAATTCCGACAATCTTGCAAACGATTCTTTCTCGTTTTCCACCTCTGTTTTAATTTCACACGCACTGTTATAAGTCAGTTCGTAGTCCTCCCACAATCTGCCTATAATATTTTCAATATCGTTATTGAGTTTTTCACGTCTGTTTTCAAGTCTTGAAAGTTCCTGTTGCAAGTTCAGCAATTTATCCGTTAAATCCTTATTTGAATTTTGGATATTTTGAAGTGACGTTGAAATATCGCTTTTCTTCTTCTGAATACTCTCGATATAATTATTTATATCCGCCGTACTCTTTGCGATTTCTTCCGTCAGCTTGTTTTTGTCCTCAATCTGCTGTTTTAAACTTTCGTTTTCGGCACATATTCTTGTTTTATCCTGCTCTTTTTGTGCTATATCTTTTACGGAATTTGCAATATCATTCTTCTTTGTTTCAATATCTTTTTCGATAACTTTAATGTCCCTTTGCATATCTGCAAGTTTCATCGTGTTATCCATCAAGCTTTGTGACTTCTCGTCTTTTTTCTCTGAAATTCGATTAAATTCTTCATTCAGTTTTTCCGCTTTGCTCTGTAAGTCATTACTTTCTTTTTCAAGATTTCTGACATTCTGCAAAAGCTCGGCAATATCATCCGAAGATTCCGACAGCTGCTTTTCAATCTGTCCAAGCTCTGCTTTATAGTTTTTCTCCGTATTACTTCCCGATTCAATCTTTTCTTCAAGATGTTTTTGCGTATTTTCCAGACGAAGTATCTCGTCCTCATACTCTCTCACAAGCGGAACATATGACGACAACTGATTATTTATAGTTCTCATATCATTTTCAATCTGCTGTTTTTTGTCGCCAACCTCTTTTATTTTAACTGACAAATCGCTTAATTCCGATGTAAGTGTTTTTATTTCAGTAGCTCTCGACAAAAATCCGCTTTGCTTATTTACGCTGCCGCCGGACATCGAACCGCCTGCGTTCAATATTTCGCCCTCAAGTGTTACAACTCTGAATTTATACCCGAAATGTCGGCTCATAGCAATGGCATTATCCACATTATCAACCACAACAACTCTGCCGAGCAAACTTTTTATAATACCGTCGTACTTACTGTTATACTTTATAAGTTTACTTCCAAGTCCGATAAAGCCTTTTTGCTTGCTTATTTCGCCAACATTATCAAGTTCTCTGCCTTTTACAGCCGACACCGGCAAAAATGTTGCACGACCTGCATTATTTCTGCGAAGATAATTAATCGCCGTCTTTGCGTCCTCTTCGCTCTCTACTATGATATTCTGCAACGCTCCGCCGAGTGCGATTTCAATAGCCGTAACGTATTCCTTTTTTACGTCCACAAGTCCCGATACAGTACCGTAAATTCTGATTTTTTTTAGTTCTTCGGCTTTAAGCACCGCCTTTACGCTCTTTGAATATCCCGCATAATCGTTTTCCATACCCTCAAGAATTTTCTTCTTTGAAGATTTTGAATTATACTCGACATTCATATTGTTAAGACTTGATGTAAGTTTATCGTTTTCGGATTTTAACTTATTTATGTTTTCGTTATGGCGGTTTATGGTTTCTTTCATCTTACCGCACTTTTCAGACTTTTCCGATATTTCCTTTTTGCAGTTTTCTATCTCCTGTTTTGTGTTTGAAACACCCTCGTTAAAGGTCTTTATTTCGGTTTCAACCACTTCTCGTCGTTCTATAAAACTGCTCCTCAAATTTTCAACACCGTTTATTTGTGCACGATTTGTCGCAATCAAATTCTGCTTTTCGATAATATCGCCCTGCAGACTGTCGATTTCTTTTGAAAGAGTATCTTTCTGCTTTGCAATTTCGTCCTGTTCCTCTTTCATAGAATCAAACGCAGTAAGCATTTCTTCGGCATCTTTATTCTTTTCTTCAATCTCTGCCTTTTGCTTTTCTATACCGTTTTCACGTTCAATATTTTTATCTTTTATGCTTTGAATTTCGTTATCAATTCTTTTAAGCATAAGCTCATTATTCTTTATGTTGTTTTCAAATAAAGAAATATGATTTTTGGTTTCCATATTCTTTGACTCAGCCTCACGAAGAAGTTTGTTCTGTTCCGCTATTTCGGTATCGGCTTGTTCACTTTCATTATAAAGCGATGTGATTTTTTGTTCTGTTTCCGATTCTGTTGCTCTGAGCTCGGCAAGTTCTTCTTCAACACTGTTATAAAGCCTGTCTGCCTCTTTGGCGGCAAGTCGGTTTTTGTCTATCGTTATAATGCTTAAATTTACGTCAAGTCCTTTATATTCTTCATAGTATGTCAAATACTTTCTCGCTTTTTCCGACTGACGTTTAAGAGGTCCTCGCTGACCTTCAAGTTCAGTCGTTATATCGGAAATTCTTACAAGGTTTTCTTCAACACCCTTTAGCTTTCGCTCCGCCTCTTCACGTCTGTACTTATATTTTGATATACCTGCCGCCTCCTCAAACAGACTTCTTCTGTCCTCGGCTTTGGTTGACAATATCTGTGACACATTACCCTGTCCGATAATAGAATAACCGTCACGTCCAAGACCCGTATCCATAAACAGCTCATGTATATCTTTCAAACGACAGTTTGAGCGATTAATCTGATACACACTTTCACCGCTTCTGAAAAGTCGTCTTGTTACAACAACTTCATCATAATTTATATCAAACAAATGACTGCTGTTATCAAGTACAAGACTCACTTCCGCAAAATTGACAGGCTTTCTCGTTTCTGTACCTGCAAAAATGACATCTTGCATATTAGAACCTCTGAGAGATTTTGCACTCATTTCACCGATAACCCAACGAATAGCGTCGGAAATATTACTTTTTCCGCTGCCGTTAGGACCTACGACCGCCGTTGAGCCTTCAACAAATTCAAGAATTGTTTTATCGGCAAATGATTTAAAACCTTGCAGTTCAAGTCTTTTTAATAGCAAGTACATCTCACCTCTCTTTTTTCCAAATTTTCATCTGTACATATCTTTACATCAATATTTTTCTCTTGTTTTAATTTAATTATATTGCAACGCTTATTACCGACTGCTTTTGAAACTTCTCTCGGATTTACATAAACGTCTGCTCTTTTACAGCCGTCTTTCAATTTACCGCATATAATGTCATAATAAATACTGCTTTCGACAAGTTCACGAAATGAGCTGTGTACAGGTCCTGCAACAACAGAACCGTTCTCGCTTATTTCATCGGTTGACTGCAAACCGACTCTTATAACAGTTATATTATTCTTTTCAAATTTCAATAAAAGCTGTTTTGCAAGATTAACCGCCTCATCAACCGACTGCGGTTTATATTTACCCGTAAGATACATTTTTTCAAGGAATGTGTCCTTTATGGTAAGCGTCGGATATATGCGCACAATATCAGGTTTCAGCTTTATTATTTCGTCTGCCGTATAAAGCGATTTTTCATCGGTATCCCCCGGCAAGCCTGTCATCATCTGAAGTCCGAGTGTAAACGGATATTTCTTTATCAGCTTTACCGCATTAATAACATCTTCTCTTGTGTGTCCCCTGTTTGATGATTTCAAAACACCGTCGTCCATAGACTGTACACCGAGTTCAATCGTTGTAACTCCGTATTTAAGCAGATTATCAAGTATTTCTTTATCTATATAATCAGGTCTGGTTGAAAGACGTATTCCGTCAATATCTCCTTTTTTAAGATATTCATTCGCAGCGGCTAAAAGTTCGCTTTGTTCGTTAATCGGTATACCGGTAAAACTGCCGCCAAAAAACGCAGCCTCGATACGTCTGTTTTTACTCGGCAATGTTTTAAGATATTCGCCTATAATATTATGAACATCATCAGCCGTGACTTCTTTTTGTGTCCCCGTTATACGTTTTTGATTGCAAAAAACACAATCAAACGGACAACCTCTGTGCGGTACAAATATCGGTATATTATACGTTTTCATAGTCACTGTACTTTTCCCATTGATTTAAGCAAAGTATGTGCCGCATTTTGTTCAGCCTCTTTTTTGCTGTGACCTGTTCCTTTATTTTTAGGAACATCATCGACAAGCACTTCAACTTCAAACACTTTGTTGTGATCCAAACCGGATTCGCCGATTGTTCTGTATGTGACTTTGCCCTGTGTACCTTTTTGAAGTGCCTCTTGCAGCATTGTTTTATAGTCGGCATATCCGTGACCTGTCACAACTTCGTTAATCGAATCACGCATAAGGTCGATTACCCATTTTCTTGCCGTTTCCATACCGCCGTCAAGATAAATTGCCGCCAAAACTGCCTCAAATGCATCTGAAACGATAGACGCTCTCTGACGTCCGCCTGTCATTTCTTCACCCTTACCAATCAATATAAATTTGCTAAGCGAAATTTTCTTAGATATTTCGTTAAGCGACTGTTCGCAGACAAGCGTTGCACGATATTTTGAAAGCCAGCCCTCGTCAACATTCGGCAAACGTCTGAATATATAGTCACTAATTATAACACTCAAAACAGAATCGCCCAAAAATTCAAGACGTTCGTTATTTTCTTTTTTACACTCATTCGCATATGAGCTGTGTGTAAGTGCCGTTTCTAAAAGATTGACATTTTTAAATGTGTAACCGATTTTCTCTTGTACGTTTTTCATAACAGCTTTCCTTTCTCTGTACATACACTGCTCTAAAGAGTAAACCGTTCACCGCTTAGAGCAATCCACATAACAGTAGAGGGTGCCTTAAAAAGACATCCCCTATTGTTTAAGTTTATTTAATTAATCTTCGTATTTTTTCATTACGATAGTTGCATTATGACCGCCAAATCCAAGTGAATTTGACATTGCAACTTTAACTTCCTGTTCTCTGCCCTTATTCGGAACTATATCCAAATCACAAGCAGGATCAGGTGTATTGTAATTGATTGTTGCAGGAATGTAACTGTCCTTGATAGCCAATGCACAAACGATTGCCTCGACACCGCCTGCCGCACCCAAAAGGTGACCTGTCATTGACTTTGTTGAGCTTACTGCAACGTTCTTAGCCGCGTCGCCAAGAGCCTCTTTTATGGCTTGTGTTTCAAACTCGTCATTGTACTTTGTTGATGTACCGTGAGCATTGATGTATGTTACATCTTCAGGCTTTAAACCTGCGTCTTCGATTGCAAGTGACATAGCCTTTGCACCGCCGACACCGCCCGGAATAGGGCTTGTGATGTGGTAAGCATCATCAGTTGCACCGTAGCCGACAAGTTCACAATAAATGTGAGCTCCTCTCTTCTTTGCGTGTTCAAGTTCTTCTATAACTATAAAGCCTGCACCTTCACTTAGAACAAATCCGTCACGTTCTGCATCAAACGGTCTTGACGCTGTTTTAGGATCGTCATTTCTTGTTGACATAGCTTTCATATTACAGAAGCCTGCAAATGCAAGCGGACTTACAGCCGCCTCTGCACCGCCTGCGATGATAACATCGTTAGCACCGTGCTGAATGTGTCTTAAAGCGTCACCGATAGCGTTTGTACCCGAAGCACAAGCTGTAACGATATTTTCATTTACACCTCTTGCTCCGTACTTAATAGCAATCTGTGCAGCACCCATATTACCTATCATCATAGGAATAAAGAACGGACTTACACGTCCCGGACCTCTGTCAAGAAGTGACTTATGCTGTTCCTCAAGAGTATGGATACCGCCGATACCCGAACCTGTTATAACTCCGACTTTCCAAGGGTCTTCGTCTTCCATATTAAGACCGGAATCCTTAACAGCCTCGTCAGCCGCTACCATTGCAAGCTGAGTATATCTGTCCATTTTACGAGCGTCTTTCTTCTCGATAAAATCAGTCGGCTCAAAATTCTTAACTTCACCGGCAATCTGTGTCTTAAAATCAGTTGCGTCAAAAAGTGTTACTTTATCAATACCGCATTTACCTGCTTTGATACCGTTCCAAAATTCTTCAACGTTATTTCCTATAGGGGTTACAGCACCTAAGCCTGTTACAACAACTCTTCTCATTTAGTTACCTCCTATTGTTTATCCTTATCTATATAATAAAATTAATTTCTTTTTTCAAAAAAATTTCATGCCTTGCACCAAGAGTATTGATACAAGGCACGACTTCGTATCTTACGCATGACTCTTAATATATTCAACTGCGTCGCCTACTGTGCTGATCTTTTCAGCATCTTCATCAGGGATTTCGATATCAAATTCTGTTTCAAGACCCATGATAAGTTCAACAACGTCCAATGAGTCTGCACCCAAATCGTCAACGAATGATGCTTCCAAAGTTACTTCATCTGCATCAACACTTAGTTGGTCAACGATAACGTTCTTTACTCTTTCAAATTCCATTATTCACTTGCACCCCCTTTCAGTAATGTCTATATAAATTCTAAACGAATTATATACATATTATATTACATAACAAGTCCGCCGTCAACATTTATTACTTGACCTGTAACGTATTTTGACATATCAGATGCCAAAAATGCAACAACATCTGCAATATTTTCAGTTTCTCCGAATTCCCCAAGCGGAATTGAATCAAGATATTTCTTCTTTACATCGTCAGACAATACGTCTGTCATAGCAGAACGGATAAAGCCCGGTGCTACTGCGTTACATCTGATACCTCTTGATGCAAATTCCTTTGCTGTTGTCTTTGTAAGACCGATAAGACCTGCTTTTGAGGCAACATAGTTTGCCTGACCCGGATTACCCATAACACCTACGATTGACGCCATATTGATTATAGCACCGCTTCTTTGTTTCATCATAGGTCTTGCAACTGCTTTGATACAATTAAATGCACCCTTTAGATTTATATCCATAACAAGATCCCAATCATCTTCTGACATTCTAATCATAAGACCGTCTCTTGTAATGCCTGCGTTATTAACAAATATGTCGATATGACCAAATTTATCCATAGTTTCCGATACAAGTTTCTGAACATCTTCGGTATTTCTTACATCGCCTTTAACAACTATACATTCTACACCAAGCTTTTTAACTTCTTCACAAGTTTCGTCTGCATAATCCGATGAAGGAATATCGTTTATAACGATATTTGCACCGTGTGACGCAAGTTTTAGGGCGATTGATTTACCTATACCTCTGCCCGAGCCTGTAATTACCGCTGTTTTACCTTTTAACATTTCTTTATCTCCTCTCTGTTATGCGTTAAGACCTTCAAGAGTCTTTTCAAGTGACGCCATGTCCTCTACGTTAAACACCTTTACATCTCTTGAAACTTTCTTTATAAATCCGCTAAGTGCCTTACCCGGTCCGACTTCAACGAATGTATCAACTCCGTCTGCTATCATTCTTCTGATAGTTTCTTCCCATTTAACAGATGAAGATACTTGCTTGATTAAAAGCGGTTTAATATCTTCCTTTGAAGAAACGTAATCAGCAGTTACGTTTGTGATTACAGGAATTTGCATATCCTTAACTTCTACATTTTCAAGTTCTTTTGCAAGTTTTTCGCCTGCGCCTATAAGCATAGCACAATGGAACGGAGCTGAAACAGGAAGTTTTAAAGCACGTTTTGCGCCCTTTTCCTTTGCCAATTCACAACACTTATCCACTGCCGCAACTTCCCCTGATACAACGATTTGACCAGGACAGTTAAAGTTTGCAGGTGAACAAATACCGACTTTTGACGCCTCTTCGCAGCAAGCGATAACGTCCTCTGCGGAAAGTGCGATAATAGCCGCCATAGCGCCTTTTCCTACAGGCACTTCCTCCTGCATATACTTACCGCGTTTTTTTACAAGTCTTACACCGTCGGCAAATTCCATTGAACCCGACGCAATGTGTGCAGTATATTCACCAAGGCTAAGTCCGGCAACAACGTCAGGCTTAATACCTTTTTCTTGCAATACTCTAAGTGCCGCAACACTCATTGTAACGATTGTCGGCTGCGTGTTCTCTGTAATCATAAGAGTTTCACTGTCGCCGTTCCAAATCATATCCTTTATATCAAAGCCAAGTGCCTCACTTGCCTCGTCAAATGTCTTATCGGCAATCGGAAAGTTTTCGGCAAGTTCCTTACCCATTCCGACAGCTTGTGCGCCTTGTCCTGCAAATACAAATGCTAATTTACCCATTATATTTATTTTCCTTTCTTAATTTATCTAATAAGAAATTCTTATTTAAGTTTAGAAGTAATTGTTTCAATAACTGCCTCTGTACCGTCAAAATAACTCTTGATTATGTCTGCACAAGGTTGAATTTCGTGTACCATAGCGGCTGATTGACCAGCCATAAGTGAACCGGTTTGTGTGTCACCTTCTTCAAATGCACGTCTTAGACCGCCAACGCCAAGTGCTTCTATTTCTTCAAATGACGCACCTTGCTTTTCAAGTTTGTCATATTCACGAGTAAGTTTATTTTTAAGCGCTCTTACAGGCGCACCTGTTGATCTACCCGTAACAACCGCATCTCTGTCTTTTGCCTTTATAACGGCTTGCTTATAGTTATCGTGTGCGATACACTCTGTTGAGCAGATAAATCTTGTACCGACTTGAATACCGTCTGCGCCAAGTGCAAATGCCGCAACAGCACCTCTGCTGTCAGCTATACCGCCTGCCGCTACAACCGGAATACTTACCGCGTCAACAACTTGCGGTACAAGTACCATTGTTGTAAGTTCACCGATATGTCCGCCTGCCTCTGTACCCTCTGCGATAATTGCGTCTGCACCGTCTTTTTCCATCTTTTTTGCCATTGCAACACTTGCAACAACCGGCATAATCTTAATTCCTGCCTCTTTAAGTGACGGTATGTATTTACCCGGATTACCGGCACCTGTTGCAACTACTGCCGGCTTTTCTTCTATAATAACCTGCATAACTTCTTCAACGAACGGTGACATCATCATTACGTTTACGCCAAAAGGCTTATCTGTCAGTGACTTTGCCTTTTGAATTTGTGCTCTTACAACGTCCGCCGGTGCATTTCCTGCCGCGATAAGTCCGATACCGCCGCCGTTTGAAACAGCTGCCGCAAGCTCGGCTGTAGCTACCCATGCCATACCGCCTTGAATAATAGGATATTCAATACCAAGCAATTCACATAATCTTGTTTTCATTTCTCTTCTCCCTTTCTTATTTAACGTATTTGTTTTACCACTCAATAAGTGCCGCACCCCATGTAAGTCCGCCGCCGAAGCCTACAAGTACAACCTTGTTGCCCTTTTTAATTCTGCCTTGCTGAACTGCCTCTGTAAGTGCAACAGGGATACAAGACGCTGATGTGTTACCGTACTTTTCAAGGTTCAAAAATACCTTTTCATCAGTGATACCCATTCTCTTTACGGCACTTTCAACAATTCTGTAATTAGCCTGGTGAGGTACAACAAGTGCAATATCGTCCCAAGTCAATCCTGCGCTGTTTACAACTCTTGCGCTTGCGTCTGCCATTGCTTTGACGGCAAACTTCATAACAGCTTGTCCTGCCATCCAAATAGTATCTTTTCTGTGGCTTATTCTCTTTTCTGTTTCTTCTTCATCATTTCTGTATGCAAGACTTGTTATAGCGTGACCGCTTGAGCCGTCTGCACCGATGTCTGTTGCGATAATACCTTGTTCTTCACTTGCAGATACAACTGCCGCACCTGCCGCGTCGCCGAACAATACGCAAGTTGCTCTGTCTTTATAATCTGTAGCCTTGCTTAATGTGTCGGCACATACCACAACGATATGCTTGTATGTTCCTGCTTTTATAAACTGTTCTGCGATAGTAAGACCTGTAACAAATCCCGAACAAGCCGCATTATAGTCAAATGCCGCCGCATTTACTGCACCAAGATTGCTTTGCACAATACAAGCACAAGCCGGTGTGAAGTAATCAGGTGTAACTGTTGCAAGCATTATAAGGTCAATATCCTCAGGTGTAAGTCCTGCATTTTCAATAGCACGCTTAGCGGCGATTGTTGCCATATCCGTTGTATATTCGTTGTCGGCTGAAATATGTCTTTCCTTTATGCCTGTACGTCTTGTTATCCATTCGTCGTTTGTATCAACAATGCTTTCCATATACGCATTGTCATATACCTTTTCCGGAACATATCCGCCTACACCTGTTATCTTTGCATTAATCATTACTCTTTTCCTCCATACAGTTTATATTATTAACTATTTCTTCTATTAAGTTTGTTTCAACAAATTTCTTTGCCTGTCTGATTGCAGAAAATACCGCTTTACCGTCTGACGAGCCGTGTCCTTTTATAACAGGTCGTTTTGTACCCAAAAGCGGTGCACCGCCGTATTCACGGTAATCCATAGACTGTTTAAACTCATTCAAGCCACCCATTACAAATATTGCACCGAGCTTTGTAAACAAGTTTTTCATAAATATATTTTTAACTTTCGTACTTACGACGTGTCCCATACCCTCAACGGTTTTAAGTATTACATTCCCGACAAAACCGTCACAGGTAATTACGTCAGCCGTACCTTCCATAACATCTCTGCCCTCAATATTGCCGATAAAGTTTATAGGTGCTTTTTTCAAAAGCGGGAATGTTTCCTTTGTAAGTTCATCGCCCTTGCCTTCTTCTTCACCGTTTGACATAAGTCCGACAGTCGGGCTTTCAATTCCGAGTACATTCTTCATATATATACTGCCCATAATACCGAACTGAACAAGATTTTCAGGTTTGCAGTTTGTATTTGCACCGGCGTCTATAAGCATTTTCGGTCCTTTTGCACTCGGCAGAAGCGTTGCAAGTGCAGGTCTTAAAATTCCCTTTATTCTTCCGACAATAAGCAATCCCGACGCTAAGAGCGCACCTGTATTACCCATCGAAAGCATTGCGTCACCCTCGCCTTTTTTCAGCATATTTGCCGCAACGACCACCGATGCATTTTTCTTGCTTCTTACCGCCTTTGCCGGTTCTTCGTGGTTTGTTATCACTTCATCAGCATTCGCTATACTGATTTTATCATTTGGGTAGTCATATGCCGAAAGTTCCTTTTCGACAACCTCTTTTTTGCCGACAAGAACTATTTCCACATCAAGTTCCTTTACCGCTCTTACAGCCGCCTCGACAGGCGCCATAGGAGCATTGTCACCACCCATTGCATCTACTATAATCTTCATCTTTCCTCCGACTATTTCACATCAGTCATAACAAGGCTGAATTTTCCTCTGAATACTTCGTTCATATTTGCCTTTATGACAACACGAACGATATATCCTCCGTCTTTTACTCTCATAACGTCCGACTTGGCAATCAGTCTTTCCCCTGCGTGTGCCTCGTGCATATATTTCACATTTGCGATTTTCACCAACGCCGCCTTCGCGTCAATAACGCTTAGCGCCAAATTTTCCGCAAAAGCATATATACACTGTCCTTTTATTATGTCAGTACCGTCAAAGGTCATCGTATCATCGGTTTTAAGCACCGATATTCCGTCATGATACAAGTTAAGGTCAAGCACTTCGCCAACCGCCGTATCCGCCACCAAACCTTCTTCCGCCACCGACTTTATTCTCTCACGATATTCTGCTATACCAAGTTCCGCTCTGTCAAAACGAATAGTGGACACGCTCACGTTACAAGCCTGTGCAAGTTCTTCGTCTTTCAAAAACGGATTTTGTTTTATTTTTCTGAGCAAATACTCATGACGTTTCTTTTTCAATATTGTTCTTGTCACTTTCAAGCGTTCCTTTCTATGTTTTTCGACATTTTATTAATTATTGTTAGTAGTAGGTACTAAATTAATAACCTCAATGATTATATACTATCGTTAATAACTTTGCAATATTTTCTTGCAAATAAACATAAACATTGTACAATATGTTTAAATATATTGCTCCAATATGTTCATAATTACCCAATAGATACAAAATATTGTGCTGTGTAGTCTGTTTAACACCTGCTACCAACACCATATTGTATCCGTAAATCATCATTTTTTTATGATTATAAACGCAAAAACAGACAAAACAATAATGTTTTGTCTGTTTTTATATTGTATTTTATAGGATTATTTGTCTGAATTGTCACATTTCTTGTAACAGAAGTCACAATTATTTTCAAGCGGTGCTTCACCCTTTTTGCTTCTGTAATCGTTGATTGCAGACTGAATAGCCTCTTCAGCAAGAACAGAGCAGTGAATTTTTTCTTTCGGAAGTCCGTCAAGTGCCTCCATAACCGCTTTATTTGTAAGAGCAAGTGCCTCGTCAACAGTCTTACCCTTAACCATTTCAGTTGCCATTGAACTTGTTGCAATAGCCGCACCGCAACCGAATGTCTTGAACTTAACGTCTTTTATAACATCGTCTTGAATATCCATATATATCTTCATAATATCACCGCACTTTGCATTGCCGACTTCACCGACTGCATTTGCGTTGTCTATCTGGCCTACATTTCTTGGATTTGAGAAATGGTCCATAACTTTTTCACTGTACATAATTAATTATCTCCTTTCTCTACACCCTCATATAAAGGTGACATATCTCTTAATCTTTGTATAATCGGAGGAAGTACCTCTACTACGTAGTCAACATCCTCCACTGTTGTTTCATCGCCTACACTGAGTCTTAGCGAACCGTGAGCAATTTCGTGAGGTAAACCTATTGCAATAAGAACGTGTGACGGATCAAGCGAGCCTGACGCACAAGCACTTCCGCTTGACGCCGCAACACCTTTCATATCAAGCATCATCAATATTGATTCTCCCTCAACATATTGGAATGAGAAGTTTACGTTATTGCAAAGTCTGCCCTCGTCCTCAGGGCCATTAAGACGGCAATAAGGAATATTCTTTCTGATACCATCAATCAATCTGTTACGCATTTTCTTTGCGTGTTCGATATTTTCATCAAGGTTTTCCGTTGCAAGCTCAAGTGCCTTTGCAAGGCCTGCTATGCCTGCAAGATTTTCCGTTGCGGCTCTCTTTCCTCTTTCCTGTCCTCCGCCGTGAATAAGGTTGTCTATTCTTATACCGTTTCTGATGTACAACATTCCGACACCCTTAGGACCATGGAACTTATGTGCAGAAAGCGAAAGCAAGTCAACGCCTAAATCCTGCAAATCTATCTTCATATGTCCGATAGCCTGTACTGCGTCCGTATGGAAAATAACTCTGTGTTTCTTTGCAATTTCCGCAATTTCCTTAATTGGCTCAACTGTTCCGATTTCATTGTTAGCCGTCATTATTGAAATAAGTATTGTATTGTCCTTTATAGCGTCCTCAACAGCTTTCGGACTTACAAAGCCGTATTCGTCAACATCAAGATAAGTAACTTCAAAGCCATGCTTTTCAAGATATTCGCAAGTGCTTAAAATTGCGTGATGTTCGATTTTGCTTGTTATAATGTGGTTGCCCTTCGACTTGTTTGCAAGTGCAATACCTTTTATCGCCCAGTTGTCAGCCTCACAACCGGAACCCGTAAAATAAATTTCGTTTACGTTTTTTGCATTAAGGCTTTTTGCAACGCTCTCTCTAAGCTTATAAAGTGCCTGTTCGGCATCTCTGCCTATTTTATAGAATTTCGATGACGCATTGCCGTATATATCTGTATAATATGGCATCATTGCATTAAGAACTTCTTTTTTAAGGCTTGTAGTAGCATTGTTGTCCATGTATACTGAATTCATTAAAATCATCTCCTGTATTAAAATTGAACATTTGAATAACTGTTCAAACATATTTTACTTTATATTTCCTACTTTGTCAATAGGTTTTGTAGAATTTCTTTCTTTTATTCTATACAAAATTTATGTCTGTTTTACATCATTGCTTTATTTAATATTCCAATTTTATTTATTGCTATACTTCTTATTTTAAGATATAATATATATTAACAATGTAATTTTGAGGAGATAAAAATGAACATTACCGGTATTATAACAGAATACAATATTTTTCACAACGGACACAAATATCAAATTGACGAAATAAAAAAACATTCGGACGCAGTGATTGCCGTAATGAGCGGCAGTTTTGTACAACGTGGCGACGTTGCGATAACGGATAAATGGTCACGTGCAAAAACGGCACTTTCGGGCGGTGTTGACCTTGTTATTGAACTTCCTGTATGTTATGCGTTAAATGCCGCACCGAATTTTGCGACAGGCGGTATTAATATTTTAAACGCACTCGGTGTTGTCAACAACATTTGTTTCGGCTCTGAATCAGGCAGTATCGATGAACTTATGTCTGCCGCAGAATTGCTTGAAAACGAAAACAGCGAAATATCCGAAAAAATAAAAAAATACGTTATGGGCGGTATGAGTTATCCAAACGCGCTCACAAAGGCATATTCCGCACTTATCCCGTCAGATATATTGTCTGAGCCAAACAACATTCTTGCAACGGAATATATTCGTGCATTAATCCGCTCTGACAGCAATATCAAACCTATGACCGTAAAACGTCACAAAGCAGGCTACCACGACAGAAATTTATATCAAAATATAGCAAGTGCGACAAAGCTCCGTGAAATGAACAGAAACAATGAAAATATAAATGACTTTATACCATATAAATTAGAAGATATTAATTGTGACATTCCGTACGACATATCGAATTTGGACAGTGCAATCATTTCAAAATTACGTCTTATGACCGCTGAAGATTTGCAAAATATCAGTGAAGTTACAGAGGGGATTGAAAACAGAATTTTAAGCAGTGCAAATATGTCATACAGTTTTGAAACCCTTGTCGAAAACGTGAAAAACAAGCGATACACCACAAGCAAAATCAGACGTATGATAATCTCGGCTTTGATAGGCTTTACAAAGGATATATACTCCCCTATGCCACAGTATATCCGTATTCTCGGTATGAATAAGGTCGGTATGACGATTTTAAAACAGGCAAAAGACACCTGCAAAGTTCCGATAATTACAAAAACAGCCGACTTTAAAGAACAAAGTCCGCAATTTAATCTTGATGTGCGTGCCACAAATATAGCAATGCTATGCAATCCCATACCGACGCACCGTATCGGCAATGCGGATTTAAAGAAATCTCCTATTATAATGAAATAAAAATATTTTTTTCTTGCATTTGAACGCATTTTTTTAATATTTTTTAATTTTTTTGTAAAATACCCTTGCACAGTATGTTAAATTCTGATAAAATATATGTAATGGTTACGAAAAATTTGTAATAATATTTACGAATGTTATTCGTTTAAATATTATTCTATAATCGAAAGGATTGATATTTAATAATGGATAGAACTATACTCATTATTGAGGACGAACAGAAAATTAATGATATTCTTGCATTTTCACTTGGCAAAGACGGTTATAAGACTTTGTCTGCATTTGACGGTGTAAAAGGTCTTGAAATGGCACTTAAAGAAAACCCTGACCTAATTTTACTTGACGTAATGCTACCCGGAATGGACGGTTTTGAAGTATGTCGAAAAGTTCGTGAAAAATCACAAGTTCCTATTATTATGCTTACTGCCCGTGAAGACGAAGTTGACAAAGTTTTAGGTCTTGAGCTTGGTGCGGACGACTACATAACAAAGCCGTATTCAATGCGTGAACTTACCGCAAGAGTTAAAGCCAATCTAAGAAGAAGTGCGGCACAGCCTGTTGTTGAGGAAGAACCTGAAAATCAAAATACAATTAATTCGGGTGAGCTTTCAATCAATGTTGAAAGATACGAAGTTGCTAAGAACGGTGAAATTATCGACATAACACTTCGCGAATTTGAACTTCTTAAATTCCTTGCCATGCAGCCGGATAAGATTTTTTCTCGTGAGAAATTGCTTGAAAATGTATGGGGTTACGAATATTACGGAGATGTTCGTACTGTCGATGTTACGGTAAGACGTCTTAGAGAAAAAATCGAAGATGATCCGAGTATGCCTAAATACATTATCACAAAACGTGGCGTAGGCTACTATTTCAACAAATAATATTGAACTCATACACCCGAAACATTAATTTGTTTTGGGTGTTTTGTAGTATTTAAGTATTTATTATAGAAAGGTTTTTATTTTATGTTTAAAAGTATACGTTGGAAAATAACAGTTATATTTGTACTTCTTGTACTCGCCACGGAATTATTTATAGGCGGTTTCAATATTTTAGGCGTTATGAAACATTATCACGATGATTTTTCAAACAGCATTAATGAGGTATTCACCGAAGATATTAAAAACGACCTCCTTGCCGCTGCAAACGAAATAAGTATTCCTGCCGAAAGTACGGATACATCTATTGTTATAGAAGAAAATTCCCAAAGCAATATTAATTTAATCAACAATATCCTATCTTCCCACTCAGGCAAACTCGGAATTACATCATCAAGATATTACAATATTGTTGACGGTTCATCGGGCGAGATTTTATTTTCATCAAACGGCTCTACAACCACCGACGCAACTCCGTCACTTATGAATGCCCTAAACGGTACGGAATCGAAAGAAACAAAGCTTACTCAAAGCTATATGGACTACGCATTTCCGTTACACAACGGTGACGCGGTAAAGTATGTTATATACATCAAAGATACTTGCCAAATGCAAAACAGCGTAACTCACAGTATGGTGACAATTCTTTTGATTTTATTGTTGGTATCTCTTATTATATCATCAATCGCGGGAAGTATTATTTCAAAGTCTATCACCGACCCTATCAAACAGCTTTCGGTACAGGCAAAAAAACTTGCGGCAGGTGATATAAACGCACTTCAAAAATCAGATTCAAACGATGAAATTGCCGATCTTACAAACTCGCTTATCAATCTTGCTCACACAAGAAAGCAATCCTCCGATCAGGCAAAAGGCGAAAAAATTAAGGTTGAAACCATTCTTCAAAATATGAATGACGGCATTATCGCATTTGACTTAAAAGGCAATCTTATCCATTTTAACCGTGAAGCAAAAAAACTTCTTAACCGCCAGTATCTTGACGATATTAGATTTGACCGTTTCTTTAAAGAAATCAATGCAAACATCACGCTTGGTGATTTGCTTTATATGAATCCCGACGGTTCTGTCGAACGTGAAATCAAGCTTGCAAACCAATATTTACGTTTAAACTTTGCACCGTTCAAGGCTGATAACAAAGTCGGCGGTATCATTGTCGTTATACACGATGTTACAAAGCAGGAAAAACTTGAGCAGTCACGTCGTGACTTTGTTGCGAACGTGTCGCACGAACTTCGTACACCGCTTACAACAATCAAGTCTTACTCCGAAACACTTGCCGATATGCCCGATGTTGACAGAGAATTGCAAGTACGTTTTCTTGACGTTATCGCATCCGAATCTGACAGAATGGCAAGAATTATAAGCGACCTGCTTACCCTATCGGAGCTTGACGAAAACCAAACATTCACAAAACCGCCGGAGCCAATCGACATTCGTCAAATGCTTGAATCAATCGTTGAGCGTATGTCGCTTACGGCAAAGAAGAAAAATCAGACTTTGACATATCACCCTATTAATGAAGTGCCTGTTATATCCGGCGATCACGACGGTTTGGAACGCGTTATTATAAATATCGTCAGCAACGCAATGAAATACACACGCGAGGGCGGTACTATCGAAGTATATTCAAGCAAGGTTTATAACGACATTTGTATCAAAGTAGCCGATAACGGTATCGGAATACAAGAAGATAAACTTCCGCACATTTTCGACCGTTTCTACCGTGTAGACAAGGCACGTTCGCGTGACACAGGCGGTACAGGTCTTGGTCTTGCCATCGCAAAACAAACGCTTGAATCATCATTTAACGGTAAGATTAAAATATCAAGTGAATTCCACAAAGGAACTGAAGTAACTATCACTATTCCTGTCAGTGAATAAGGAGGCTTGTTGAAGTGAAACGTTTTCCTATAAAAGTTATTTTACTTTCATTGTTTATAGTAATAAACCTGACCGTTATTTGTACATTCCCCACTTCTATGTCCGATAACGATTCTGAAGAGGTTGTAAACAATCTTGTTACTTTTTTGAACAAAAACGATATAAACGTTTCTCCGACAATTATCGATAAAGAAACAAAAAAAGTTTCTTCTGCCACACTGCAAAATTTTATTGAAGACAGAGATGCTTTTGCAAAAAATATTTTAGGAGCAAAAAAAGAAGTAACAAAAAACGGTGAAACATACACAGCAAATGAAAATCAAGTTATTTTTGACGGCAATAAGTTTTCTTTTGTACCGAAAACACCTGTTGCATTGTCCGAAACGCACGGCATAGATGCGGTTAATGCCTCAAAGAAAGGTAAAAAAATCGCCGCTTATTACGGTTTCGACAGTCAAAACGCTTTGATTGTTTCATCTGATGACAACGGAAAATATCATATTTTTATGACTTACACAATAGAAAATTTACCTGTCTTTAATGACTATATGACATTTGATATAACTTCCGACGGTCTTATGGGTTTTAGCGGTGTATGGTTTACGCAAAATTCACTCGGCGAATATCGCAACGCAAAAAGCGTTGCCGACGCTCTGCTTGAATTTTCGGCAAGTAAAGATAAGCCCAACGGAAAAATCGAAATAAGCGATATTACACTCGGATATAATATCGTTGATTTTGACACCTCCCCTACCGAACTTCAGCCCGTATGGAGAATAACATTGAAAGACGGCTCAAAATATTATATAAACGCATAAAAAATGCACATCTGACAGATGTGCATTTTCTTTATTATTACTCAAACAAAATATCTTTCTTCTCTAACAATTCATCATTTTCAAGAACATCTTTTTCAAACTTTTCAACACCCAAGCGGTCTATCGCAACGCCAAGACGTTCTTTTGGATTAGCGTTAAGTTTAAACCAAATCATTGTCTTTTCAAGTATCGGTGCAATTTCGTCTTCCGAAACGAACTTTGAAAGCGGTGTACCCATTCTTGATTTTTTACCCCATGTACCGCCTACATATATTTGATAAACGACTTCATTATGCGGTTTCACTGCCTTAAACGGACATTTGCTTTCACTGCACACTCCGCAAGTCTTACAGACATTTTCATCTATAACCATTTTACCGTCAACAAGTTTAGCGGCTTTTGACGGACATGATTTTTCAATCATACAAACCTTACAGCCTTTGCAATTTTCCGAATTGTACTTAGGTATTCTGTGACCTTCGATACCAAAATCGTTCAACGCAGGCTTTACGCAACTGTTCGGACAGCCGCCTATACCGATTTTAAACTTATGCGGCAATTTTATATCAGCCCAGCCTATGTAATATTCATCATAAAGTTTTGCGGCAAGTGCGTGAGTGTCATAATTGCCGTAAACACAAGTTGTACCTTTACATGATGTAATCGGGCGGATTTTATTTCCCGTTCCGCCGAATTTAAGTCCGTGACTTTCGGCATAATCAATCGCGTCTTGTACGTTTTCATAAGGAATACCCTGAATTTCAAGCCCAAGACGTGTTGTAGGAATTACTTTACCGTTACCGAATTTACTTGATATTTCCGATACGGTTTTCAAATCGTCCGGAGAAAATACAGTTCCGCGCGGTACAATTCTTCCCGAAAAATTTTCAGTACCTCTGTTAATCAAAAAGCCTTTTCCCTTTACCTCCGCTATCTGTGCAGGTTTCAATTTTGCCATACAAACACCTCTCTCATTTTCTCTTATAAAATTACAATAATTTTATCACGGCACAAATTTCTTGTCAATCAATATTCGGCTTAATCTAAATTTTTTCCATAGAAAAAGCATAGTTGATAATTATTTTCCAAATTATCTCTATGCTTTTTTTACTATTTCACTTTTATATTAACCGTTGCATTTGTTCCTATAATATTTTCAAGCGGTATATCGGAATTTACCAACTTTATCTTAATCGGTATAAGCTGAGTTGTTTTTGTGTATGTACCGGAAGTTGAGAAACTTGTTGTCTGTCCCGTAAGTGCATTATTTGTAATGCTGTTCACCTGCGTTACAATGCCCTCAAATTTTTGTGAACCGTATGCGTCAAGCGTTACTTTTACCGACTGACCTTCTTTTATTTTGGTTATATCCGTTTCTTCGATATTCGCACCGATATACATATCGTATGTATTTGCCACATAACCCATAACATCGGTTGTAAGAACATAGTCACCCCTCTCGGCGTCAACTTCTATGAACTTTCCGTTTGACGGCGATTTAATATACGGACCGCCGTCCACACGTCCCAATATCTCGCCTGACTCAACGTATTTGCCGACATAGGCATTAAACTTAAGTACCTGTGTCTTTTAAATCTCCGTTAGCCTTGTCAAATCGTTTAAATTCAAAATTCTGCGAATTAAATGCTCTTGTTACAAGCATACCTTCTATATTTTCACGGCTGACCAAGTTAAGCTTATCAACAAGTTTTTGCATGAGCGTCATTTTAGGCATTGCCACAAGGAATATAAACACTATCAAAATCACTATTACCGACAGTGAAACAATGATTATCCACGAAAGCTCCTTACTGTTTTCAAGAGCCTTAACAGCACCGCCGACGCCCAAAATCGGTGCATAAAACACCATCCTGATAATAAGCATAACAAGCAAATTTTGAATTTGCGTAATATCGTTTGTCGTACGCGTTATAAGTGACGCGGTAGAGAATTTATCAAATTCGGCATTTGAGAACAGTTCCACCTTTTTATACACGTCTTTTCGCATATCTCTCGAAACCTTAGCCGCAACATTTGCCGCAAGATAGCCGACAAATACAGATACCACAGTACCCAATAATGTCACGCCTATCATTTTCAAACCGTACTTAGCTATAAGCGGAATACTTCCGCCCATAACACCGTCATTAACAATATCAGACATATAATCGGGAAGTGCCAAATCACACATTGCCTGTATAAAAAGCATTACAACCGCTACTATAAGCCAGAGATAATACTGTTTCATATAATAGAAAACTTTACTCAATTATTTTCTCCGCCTCCTGTTTTCTTGCTCAATTCATCTATCGTTGCACTTAACACCTCCCTAAATTCAAACATCTTTTTTATAGCCTCTCGAAATTCATCTATATCAATTTTCTCAAACACTTTATTTTTCAACAACACAAATTCCTGCGTTGTAATTTCAAAAACCTTTTCGCCTTTGTCCGTTAAGTTTATCATCACGTTACGTCTGTTTACTTTATCGTTCACACGTTCGATATATCCCTTGTTTTCGCACGTTCTAAGATGTTTTGAAAGTGCCTGTGCCGACGCAGGAAACTTTTTTACAATATCCGACACATACACAACATCCGAATTTTGAGCCATATTTTTGTACATCCAAAGAACCGCATATTCCGATCTTGTTATGTCGTTTGTCAAAACTTTTGTAAAATCTATTCGCTTATTAGGATCAAATATACTTATAAATTTTTGTATTTCTTCATCCATTTAATCATTAACCCCCTTAACAATTAGTTGTCTTAATATATTATAGACTTTCACTCCGTAATTGTCAATGCTGTTTACTGAATATTTTATGGTTTTGATAAAAAAAATAACAGCACATCAAAAGTGCTGTTATTTTCATAATTTTTTAGTGTTTGCCGTGGCATTTACCTGCCATGGCACAGTTGCTGCAACCGCAGCCGCAGGAGGATTTGCCCTTCTTTTTATCTTTTATCATCTTATTGATAATAAGTACAACTACCGCAATAAGTACAATACACACAATTATTGTAGATAAATTATTCATTAACCATGTCATTTTAAAACCCTCCTTATATCATTTGTCTTATATTGTTTTACGCTGATACTGATCTTTGAGTCTTTAAAGTGTTTGATTCTTTATAAGGCTTAAACAGCATATAGCAGATAAATGCAATTACTGCGATTGCAAATATAAGACCGATTACGTTTACACTGCCTGTAACAAGCAAACCTATTTGATAAATTACAAGTGCGATTGCGTAAGCGAATACACATTGATAGCCGATTGCGAATGCAGTCCACTTAGCGTTATTCATTTCACGCTTGATAGCTCCCATTGCGGCGAAACAAGGTGCGCAAAGCAGGTTGAATACAAGGAATGAATATCCGCTGATTGGGATAAATTTCTGAGCCATATTCTGATAAACAGAACCGTCGCCTGCACCGTAAAGAATACCCAATGTACCAACGATATTTTCCTTAGCAACAAGCCCTGTAATTGATGCAACTGTTGCTTGCCAGTTACCCCAGCCAAGAGGAGCAAATATCCAAGAAATTGCTTTACCGATTGTTGCAAGAATTGAGTAGTCGATTTGGTCTTCTGTAAGCATTGTGAATGCTCCGTCTACAAAACCGAAGTATGTTGTAAACCATACAAGGATTGTTGAAAGAAGAATAATTGTTCCGGCTTTCTTAATGAATGACCAGCCTCTTTCCCACATTGAACGAAGTAGGTTTATAACTGTAGGCATATGGTATGCAGGAAGTTCCATAACGAACGGAGCAGGATCGCCCGCAAACATCTTTGTCTTCTTTAGCATAATACCAGAAATGATAATTGCAGCCATACCGATGAAGTATGCTGATGTAGCAACCCAAGCCGAACCGCCGAAGATAGCACCGGCAATCATTGCGATAAACGGAGTCTTAGCACCGCAAGGTATAAATGTTGTTGTTATTATAGTCATTTTTCTGTCACGGTCATTTTCGATAGTTCTCGATGCCATAATACCCGGAACACCGCAGCCTGTACCGATAAGAATAGGGATAAATGATTTACCCGAAAGACCGAACTTACGGAATACTCTATCCAATACGAATGCAATACGAGCCATATAACCGCAAGATTCAAGGAATGCAAGCAAGATGAACAATACAAGCATTTGTGGTACGAAACCAAGTACGGCACCGACACCGGCAACTATACCGTCAAGGATAAGTCCCTTTAGCCAGTCTGCACAGTTGATTGCGTCAAGTCCGTTTTCAACAAGTACAGGGATACCCGGTACCCATAAACCGTAATCGGCAGGATCAGGTTCTGCACATTCGTACTTATCATAAACGCCAACCGAGTCAAGAAGATCATCATATGTAGCAGTATCTTCTTCATCAGCCATTGTTTCTTCATCGACTACTGTATATTCGATTTCATCAATGTTTTTTACATCTTCAACAAATGCAGCAAGTTCTGTCTTAGCAACTTCAGGATCAAAATCTTCTGATTCTGTATCAAGTGCCTCTGCAACTGCGTCTGTATCAATGCCCTGTTCGCTCGCAGCGTCAATATAACCGTTTACTATATCTGACGCACTTGTGAATTCGTCAGCAGCCTCTGTGTAAGCAGATGAACCGATACCGAATAAATGCCAGCCGTCACCGAACAATCCGTCGTTTGCCCAGTCTGTGGCACTTGAACCTACTGTTACCATTGCTATGTAATATACAAGGAACATTACAACTGCGAATATCGGAAGTCCCAACCATCTGTTTGTAACAATTCGGTCAATCTTATCAGATGATGAAAGCTTACCAGCACTCTTCTTTTTATAACAGCCCTTAATAAGTTCTGCTATGTAAACATATCTGTCGTTTGTTATGATACTTTCTGCGTCATCGTCAAGTTCATCCTCTGCCGCTTTAATATCATTTTCAATATGTGACAATTTTTCCTGCGGAATATTAAGTTGTGCAAGCACCTTTTCGTCACGTTCAAAAATCTTTATTGCATACCATCTCTGTTGTTCTTCCGGCATATCGTGAAGAACAGCCTCTTCGATATGTGCTATTGCGTGTTCAACAGGCCCCGAGAACTCGTGCTTTGGAATTGTCTTACCGTTTTTAGCGGCTGAAACAGCTTCTTCGGCAGCTTCCATAATACCTGTACCCTTTAGAGCAGATATTTCAACAACTTTACATCCAAGCTGACGGGATAGTTCCTGAATATTAATCTTATCGCCGTTTTTCTTGACAATATCCATCATATTGACTGCGATAACAACCGGAATACCCAATTCTGTAAGCTGAGTTGTAAGATACAAGTTTCTTTCAAGGTTTGTACCGTCTACAATATTAAGTATTGCGTCGGGTCTTTCGCCGATAAGATAATTTCTTGCAACAACTTCTTCCAATGTATATGGAGAAAGTGAATAAATACCCGGAAGGTCAGTGATGACAACACCGTCATGTTTCTTTAATTTACCTTCTTTTTTCTCGACCGTAACACCCGGCCAGTTACCTACGAATTGATTAGAACCTGTAAGAGCATTAAACAGTGTTGTCTTACCGCAGTTCGGGTTACCCGCAAGGGCAATTCTTACATTCATTCTTAAATTCCTCTCTTTCACAATTTAATTCAGTACATTAATGAATATACCAAAATTATTCAACTTCAATCATTTCTGCATCGGCTTTTCTTAATGAAAGCTCATAACCTCTTACTGTGACCTCAATCGGATCACCAAGCGGTGCAACCTTACGAATATGCACTTCAGCACCTCTTGTGATACCCATATCCATAATTCTGCGTTTTACCGCACCTTCACCGTGCAATTTGACTACCTTTACAGTATCGCCGATTGCTGCCTGTTTAAGTGTTTTCATTTGCGCTGTACCTCCCTTTAATTAAATCATAATTTTTTGTGCCAGTTCGTTGCTGATTGCAACTCTGGTTTCTTTTACATTTACAATTACGTTTCCGCCAAGTTTACTGATTATCTTGACGTGTCCTCCAACAACAAACCCAAGATTTTCAAGATGTTTTTTTACTTCCGGCTTTCCGCCAATCTTTTTAATTATGTTGTCTTCATCAACATCTACCAGTGTTAAAGGCATCATAAATTTACCTCCGTTCTGGTTAGCATTCGTATAAATAAAAACTAACCCCAAGAATATAGTTTTTGGTTAGCACTTTCTAACCATTAGTTAGTTTATCAAAACTAACCTTTCTTGTCAAGTGTATATGTCATATCTTTTTTACGCGTCAACTTTAAAAATTGTTGTTCACTTTGCACAAAATGTTGTATCCCGCCTTATTTTTGCTCATTTTTTATTCGTCCCTAAAATTTGTTAGCCTAATCTTACTGTTTTAAACTAAAAAAATATCGGAATTTTTTTAAAAATATTCAATATATTTTTTGACAATCGCAATTTATTGTGATATAATATCTTTACTACTACAATATGTACACATTTTCACACAGAAAGGTGTTAAACTATGATAATCAAAGAGTCGGCCGAAAACTATTTGGAGGCCATACTTATGTTAAAGAACAAAAATGGTTATGTTCGCAGTATTGATGTTGCTCATCATCTTAACTTCACAAAGCCGAGCGTATCCGTTGCAATGAAATCCTTTCGTGAAGAAGGCTATGTTACCGTTGATACCGACGGCAATATCACTCTTACCGACAAAGGTATGGAGATTGCTCAAAAAATCTATGAACGTCACCAGGTTATTGCTAAGGCTCTTATCGCCCTCGGTGTCGATGAAGAAACTGCGTATGATGACAGTTGTAAAATAGAGCATGATTTAAGTGATATTACTTTTCAGAAAATCAAAGAATATTTTCTTAGTCACACAAATGAAAATATATGATTTGTTTTAGCAATATTATCTAAATTATTTTGTCTTTTATCTGCTTATTAATATACTTCGACAATTCTCATACCAATATAGTATGAATCGTTGACAAAAGTATGTTTAATATGGTATAATCAACGTGGTTAGAAACAGCTAACCATGCAGTAAAAACTTACTTTTAGCTAACTTTTTGCTAACTGTAAAACACTATCAGTTCACAACTGTTTACAAAACAGTTGAATATATTATGGGAGGTCAAAACAAATGACAGATTTCGAACAATGGAAAGGATTTGAACAAGGTAAATGGTGCGATGATATCGACACTCGTGATTTCATCCAGAAGAACTACACACCATACGACGGCGACGAGTCATTCCTTGCAGGTCCAACAGACGCAACAAACAAGCTATGGGGTAAACTTCAAGAGCTTCAGAAGCAAGAAAGAGCTAAGGGCGGCGTACTTGATATGGATACTCATATCGTTACCGGTATCAACGCTCATAAGCCAGGATATATTGACGAAAGCATGAAAGACCTTGAAAAGATAGTAGGTCTACAGACAGACAAGCCTCTTAAGCGTGCATTTATGCCTTTCGGCGGTATTAAGATGGCAGAAGAAGCTTGCAGCACATACGGTTATGAGCCGGACCCTGAACTTCACAAGATTTTCACTCAGTATCACAAGACACATAACCAAGGTGTTTTTGATGTATACACACCTGAAATGCGTGCAGTTCGTAAGAACAAGATTATTACAGGTCTACCTGACACATACGGCCGTGGCAGAATCGTAGGCGACTATCGTAGAGTTGCTCTTTACGGTATTGATATGCTTATCGCAAAGAAACAAGAAGATTTCGTTGAATGCCAAAGTGAATCAATGTTTGAAGATGAAATTCGTCAACGTGAAGAAATCACAATGCAAATCAACGCTCTTAAAGAAATGAAGACAATGGCTGAATCATACGGATTCGATATTTCAAAGCCTGCTAAGGACGCAAGAGAAGCTTGCCAATGGCTATACTTCGGTTATCTTGCAGCTATCAAGACACAGAACGGTGCTGCAATGAGTGTTGGTAGAGTATCAACATTCCTTGATATTTATATCCAACGTGACCTTGACAACGGTACTCTAACAGAAGAAGAAGCTCAAGAACTTATCGACCATATGGTTATGAAGTTCCGTATGGTTAAGTTCGCTCGTATCCCATCATACAACGAACTATTCTCAGGTGACCCGGTTTGGGCTACACTTAATGTTGGCGGTAAAGGTGTTGACGGCAGATCAATGGTTACAAAGAACGACTTCCGTTTCCTTCACACATTGGAAAACATGGGTCCTTCACCTGAACCAAACCTAACAGTTCTTTACTCATCAAAGCTTCCTGAAGCATTCAAGCGTTATGCTGCAGCTATTTCAGTTCGTACAAGCTCAATTCAATACGAAAACGATGACGTTATGCGTGTTACTTGGGGTGACGACTACGCTATCTGCTGCTGCGTATCTGCAACACAGACAGGTAAAGAAATGCAGTTCTTCGGTGCAAGAGCTAACCTTGCTAAGTGTCTTCTATACGCTATCAACGGTGGTATGGACGCAAGAACAAAGGTACAAGTCGGCCCTGAATACAGACCAATCACTTCTGAATATCTTGATTATGATGAAGTTCTTGACAAGTATGACAAGATGATGGATTGGCTTGCAAGAGTTTATGTACGTACACTAAACGTAATTCACTACATGCACGACAAGTATTACTATGAAGCAGCTGAAATGGCTCTTATCGATACAGATGTACGTCGTACATTCGCAACAGGTATCGCAGGATTCTCACACGTTGTTGACTCACTTTCAGCTATTAAGTACGCTAAGGTTAAGACAGTTCGTGACGAAAACGGCGTTGTAGTTGACTTTGAAACAGAAGGCGACTTCCCTCGTTACGGTAACGATGATGACCGTGCTGACGAAATCGCAGTATGGCTACTAAAGACATTTATGGCTAAGATTAAGAAGTGCCACACATATCGTAACTCAGAGCCTACAACATCAATCCTTACAATCACATCAAACGTTGTTTACGGTAAGGCTACTGCATCACTTCCTGACGGACGTAAAGCAGGTGAACCACTTTCACCGGGTGCTAACCCATCATACGGTGCAGAACAAAACGGTTTGGTTGCATCACTTAACTCAGTTGCTAAATTGCCATATGAGTATGCTCTTGACGGTATTTCAAATACACAAACAATTAACCCTGACGCTCTTGGTCACGAAGAATCAGAACAGGTTACAAACCTTGTAAACGTTCTTAACGGTTACTTTGATCAAGGTGCTCACCACCTAAACGTTAACGTATTCGGTAAAGAAAAGCTTATCGACGCTATGGAACATCCTGAAAAAGAAGAATACGCTAACTTTACAATCCGTGTATCAGGTTACGCAGTTAAGTTTATTGACCTTACTCGTGAGCAACAGCTTGACGTTATCTCAAGAACTTGTCACGCATCAATGTAATTTGATATGATAGGACACATTCATTCAACTGAAAGTTTTGGTGCCGCTGACGGACCCGGCGTAAGATTTATAGTCTTTATGCAAGGTTGTCATATGCGGTGCCGCTACTGTCATAATCCGGATACCTGGAAAATGGACGGCGGAGATGAAGTAACTGCCGATGAGATTTTAAAACGTGCATTGCGTTTTAAACCTTATTGGGGTAAAGACGGCGGTATTACCATAAGCGGCGGCGAACCGTTATTACAAATTGATTTTGTAATTGAATTGTTCAAAAAAGCTAAAGAGCTTGGTATTAATACTTGTATTGATACTGCCGGTAATCCTTTCACAAAGGAAGAACCTTTCTTCAGCAAGTTTGAAGAACTTATGAAATATACCGATTTACTGCTTCTTGATTTGAAAGAAATCAACCCTACCCGCCATAAAGACCTAACAGGTTTTGATAATTCAAATATTATCGAAATGGCAAAGTATCTTTCTGAAATCAATAAGCCTGTTTGGATAAGACACGTTCTTGTTCCCGAGCACAGCGATTTTGATGAAGATTTAGACGCTTTGGGTGATTTTATTGATACACTTTCAAATGTAGACCGTGTAGAGATTTTACCTTATCATACACTTGGTAAATTCAAGTGGGAGAACTTAGGTATTCCTTACACTTTGGAAAGTATATCTCCCCCATCTGCCGAACGCATTGAAAATGCTAAACAGCGAATTCACGCAGGTATCAGAAAACAGTAATATATAAGACGGAGCATATGCTCCGTCTTTTTTTGTTGGTATTGTTGTTAATTATAACACTCCAAACTTTTACGCATGCAAAAAGCCGTACAGCTTTAATCTGTACGGCTCATATTTAGCTATAAATTCAATTATTTAATAACTCTGACTCTTATAACAGCGTCAATTTGATTTAGCTTTTCAATAGCTTCTGCAGGGATTGCGTGGTCAGTATTGATGATTGTATATGCAAGCTCACCCTTTGACTTATTAATCATATCTGAGATATTCACACTTGAAAGTGCCTCTGTAAACTTAGCGATAACATTCGGAATATTTTTATGCGCAATAGCAATTCTTCCGATATTGTCTTCAGGAAGTGAACAATTCGGGAAGTTTACCGAATTTAGGATATTACCGTTTTCAAGGTAATCAGCCAATTCCTGAGCAGCCATAACTGCACAGTTATCTTCCGATTCGGCAGTTGACGCACCAAGGTGAGGAATGTTTATAATACCCGGTTGGTTGACTGTTTCACTGTCAGCAAAGTCAACAACGTACTTAGCAACCTTACCGTCAGCCAAAGCCTTTTTAATATCCGCATTATTTACAAGACCGCCTCTTGCAAAGTTAAGAATTATAACACCGTCTTTCATTTGTGCGATTGTTTCGGCGTTAATTGTATTTCTTGTTGAATCCATTAGCGGAACGTGAATTGTTATGTAATCTGCCGCCGCATAAACTTCTTCAGGGCTGTTAGCCTTTTTAACGTGTCTTGAAAGTTTTAAAGCAGAGTCAACCGACAAATAAGGGTCATATCCGATAACTTCCATACCCAAAGCATAAGCCGCATTTGCAACAAGAATACCGATAGCACCCAAACCGATTATACCAAGAGTCTTGCCCTTAATTTCGCAGCCTGCGAAGTTTGACTTACCCTTTTCAACCTGCTTGTCAACGTCATCGCCGGTAAGTGTATTTGCCCAAGCGACACCGCCGATAACATCTCTTGATGCCAACAACATACCTGCAATAACCAATTCCTTAACAGCATTTGCGTTTGCACCCGGAGTATTGAATACTACGATACCCTTTTCACTGCACTTGTCAATCGGAATATTGTTTGTTCCCGCACCTGCTCTTGCAACTGCCTTTAGTGATTCAGGCAATTCCATATCGTGCATTTTAAAACTTCTAAGAATGATACCGTCTGCGTCAACATTGGCATCATCAGTTATTTTATAATTATCGTTAAGCTGGTCAAGACCACATTTAGCTATCTTATTAAGTGTCAATATATTGAACATTGTCTAATCTCCTTTTCATTTATATAAAACACCCGAATAGCTTCGGGTGTAATATAATTACATATTCTCTGACTCGAATTTCTTCATAAATTCGACTAATTTCTCTACTCCCTCTACAGGCATAGCATTGTAAATGCTTGCTCTCATACCGCCGACTGTTCTGTGGCCCTTTAGGTTTACAAAACCGGCAGCTTTTGCCTCTGCAACGAACTTAGCATCAAGTTCTTCATTACCTGTTACAAACGGTGCGTTCATAAGTGAACGATCCTCCGGAACTACTGTACCCTTGAACATCTTTGATGAATCAAGATAATCATAAAGAATTTTAGCTTTCTTTTCGTTGATTTCCTGAAGTGCCTTAACTCCGCCTTGTTCCTTTATCCATTCAAGAACAAGCTTTAGTACATATATTCCGTATGTCGGAGGAGTATTGTACATTGAGCCGTTGTCGGCATGTGTCTTATAGTCAAGCATTGTAGGAGTAATATCCATTGCGTCGCCTATAAGGTCCTCACGAACGATTACAAGTGTTACACCTGCAGGGCCAAGATTTTTCTGTGCTCCGGCAAACAGTAAACCGAACTTTGAAACGTCGATTTCCTCTGACATTACGCATGATGAAATATCTGCGATAAGAGGAACGTCGCACTGTGGAAGTTCTGTATATCTTGTTCCGTAAATTGTGTTGTTGTAGCAGATATAGAAGTAATCTGCATCGCTTGAAAATGTTGATTTATCAAGCTTTGGTATGTATGAAAAAGTTTTATCGGCAGAAGATGCAACTCTGTTGACTGTAATGTATCTTTCAGCCTCGGCAGCTGCTTTCTTCGCCCACTGACCTGTTATAACATAATCAGCTTTCTTATTCTTGGACGCAAGATTTAGCGGAATCATAGCAAATTGTGTTGAACCGCCGCCTTGCAAGAACAATACTTTGTAATTATCAGGAACGTGCATAAGTTCTCTTACAAGAGCTTCAGCACTGTCGATAATATCTTGATAGTCCTTAGATCGGTGGCTCATTTCCATAACGGACATACCGCTTGTACCGTACTCCAGCATTTCAGTTTGCGCCTTCTTCAATACTTCCTCAGGCAGCATTGATGGTCCGGCTGAAAAGTTATAAACTCTACTCATTTTTTTAGCCTCCAATATATATAATATACATATTATTATATATCAAAATTCCCTTTCCGTCAATACATATTGACCAAACTCCGATAAAAATTTAACATAATTTCTCTTTATTTTTACATCACTTTGTATAATTCTCTATTGCACTTGCGATTGCCCACGCAATTTTTGACTGATATTCGTCACTTGCAAGTTTTTTCTCCTCGTCCGGATTTGACAAAAAACCACATTCTACAAGTATTGCGGGCATAGGCGGATTTTTCATTAAAAATAATCGTTCATCTGCGGTCTTTACCGCGTGCATTTCCGCCCCTGTCACCTCGCTCATTTTATTTTGAATACTTTTTGCAAGCCTCTCGATTTCGGGGTGATTTTTGTCGTAAAATATGTGCAGACCGCTCACTTTTTGGTCACCGAACGAATTCATATGTATGCTCACAAAAATATCTGCGTGACTGTTTTTCATAATATCTAACCGTTTGTTCATATCCGATACTTTCATTTTGCGAATAGTCTCGGCATTTTCGTCCTGTAAACCGCTGTCGCCGCTGCGTGTTAAAATCACTTCAAAGCCTTTGCTTTCAAGCACTTCCTGCAATTTCTGAACAATCGCAAGATTAATGTCCTTTTCCACCACTCCGCTCACACCCACCGCCCCACCGTCAGGCTCGCCATGTCCGGCGTCAAGCACAACCTTTATATCGGAACTTGAAAAGGTCTGTAACGTTTCATAATGTTTTATACCTATACCAATCGCAATACCCACAACCGCAAATAATACCGCTATCACAATATGTTTTCTTGTAAATATCATACTACCCCTCACCTTTCAAGTAAGAATAATACATTAATATGTGATAAACGGCATTGTTATACACAAAAACAGAGCAGACAAAACATTTCTATGCTTTATCTGCTCACATATTATTTTCCTTCCAAAACGTCTTGAAAAGTTATTTTAGACATTTCATCTGCCAAAACTTTTTGTACTTTGTACAGCTTACGCTGAACTTTACATATGCCGTTATTTTTGCACGACTCGGGATTTTCCATACATTTATTTATCGCAATTTTGCCGTCTATCGTTTCAATCACGTCTTTAAGAGTTATCTCCGACGGCTTTTTATTCAAAACATATCCGCCGTTTACACCTCTGTACGATTTAATTATTCCGGCTTGAACGATTTTTCGTAAAATTTTTAAAGTAAACCTATACGGAATATCGTTTTTTTCGGCAATCGCTTTTGCCTCTATCTGTCTGTTTTCATCAGCCAACATAGCAATAATTCTAAGTGCATAATCTGCCTCTCTCGTTATTTTCATTGCTTTTCTGCCCCCTGTCTGCTCTCCATAATTTCTAATATTTCCATAGCATACGAACGCGGAGTACGGCCGTGTATAACCTTGATTTTGTAATCGCAGTTATCATAAAACGGTTTTCTGTCGTCAAATCTTTTTTTGATGTTTTCAATGCTGTCCTGCTTTAAAAGCGGTCTTGTTTTTCTTGCTTCTTCAAGACGTTCCCGTATAACCGAAAAATCGGGCGACAGATTAAAAATAACACCTGTTTTTCTGAGATTTTCTATATTCTGTTCATTTAGTACAACGCCGCCGCCTGTTGCGATAACAACATTTTTCATTTCAGCCGCTTTTTTTATAACTTCACATTCAGTTTTTCTGAAATATTCTTCTCCGCACTTATCGAAAATTTCATTAATTGTAATTCCCTCTTGTTCCACAATCATATCGTCCGTATCAACAAGATTATACTTTGAAATTTCAGAAATAGCCTTGCTTATTTCGGTTTTACCCGTAGCCATAAAACCTGTAAGCACTATATTCATCTTCCGAAAACCTCCTTTTTGATTCTCTCACCTATATCGTCAGGAAGTTTTGTATCTGTAAATAATTCATATGCAATAATTCCTTGATATATTAGCATACCAAGTCCGTTTAGAATTTTTGCACCGCGTTTTTCCGCCTCTTGCAAAAACAATGTTTTGTCGGGATTGTATATCATATCGACCGCCGCCGTATTTTCGTTTATAAACGATAAATCGTTGATTTCTTCAATATTTTCAATCGGCATTACGTTTTCCTGCGGTTCCATACCTGCCGATGTTGTATTTATGACTATATCAAATTCAAGCTTATCTATTTCAGTATTAACCTCAAATCCCGTACTCTTCAAAATATCCTCTGCAAGCGTCTTAGCCTTGCTCTTAGTTCTGTTCACAACAGTTATGCTTTTCGGCTTATTGTCAATTAATCTTATAAGCGTAGGACGCACCACACCGCCTGCACCTATTATAAGTATTCTGCTGTTTTCGATTTCAATACCCGCTTTTGTAAGTGCCATACAAAAGCCGTCTGCGTCTGTATTATAGCCGTATAATTTACCGTCCCTGTTTACTACCGTATTTACGGAGCCAAGCTTTTTTGCACCGTCCGTTACAACGTCTATGTACTTCATAACTTCAACTTTATGCGGTGCTGTGACGTTAATTCCGCTTATTCCGAGTGCTCTCATACCGCCTATTGCGTCCTTCAAATCTTCGGGTTTTACGCACCATGCTCCGTAAACATAGTTGTTATGTACGGTTTCGGATATGAAGTTGTGCATATTAGGTGAAAACGTATGCTCAACAGGATATCCGATTATTCCAAGCTGTTTTGTGTGTCCGTTTATTTCAAACATTATTTAATCTCCATTCATAAAGTATATAATAGACTATTTTTTCGATTTAGACCTAAAAATAATCGACACCAAGAAACCGAACACAAGTGCCGCCGCAATACCGCCCGACGCTGCAGTTAAACCGCCTGTGAATATTCCCAAAAAGCCTTTTTCCGAAACGGCTTTTTCCACGCCTTTGCAAAGATTATATCCAAAACCGGTCAGCGGAACAGTTGCACCGGCTCCTGCAAAATCAACCAACGGCTGATATATTTTTATAAGCTGTAAAAATACACCGACCACAACAAACGTAACCAAAATTCTTGCCGGAGTCAATTTGGTTTTATCTATCAAAATCTGACCAACCGCACATATAAGACCGCCTACTATAAATGCCTTTAAATAGTCCATTATTCTCCCTCCTAAATTTCTATCGCAACTGCGTGAGCGATTGCCGGAATACTCTCGCCCTGTTCTATAATCATAGGATTCATCAACGCACCGGTCGCCATAACAAGCACCTTACTCAGATTATGTCTTTTAAGTTCTCTGTACACATATCCGCAAAAAACACTGCTGCAGCAACCGCAACCGCTGCCACCTGCGTGAACGTCCTGTCCCTCAATATCGAAAATCATTTTACCGCAGTCCTTATGCTTTGTTCGTATGTCAAAGCCTTCTTTCAGCATTAGCTCCACAAGAATATCCGAGCCGACAACACCCAAATCACCCGTAAGTATCATATCGTAATAATCGGGAGTTCTGTGTGTGTCGTTAAAATGTGCGATAAGCGTATCAATCGCCGCCGGTGCCATAGCCGCACCCATATTGCTTATATCCGTTACGCCTTTGTCTATTACTTTTCCCGTTGTGACGTGCGTTATTTTCGGACCTGTTCCCTTTGATGACAATATCGCACACCCTGCGCCCGTAACGGTCCATTGTGCCGACGGTGTACGCTGACCGCCGTATTCAAGCGGATTTCTGAACTGAATTTCCGACGAACAAAAATGGCTTGAAGTAAGGCACATTGCATAATCCGCAAAGCCGGCACTGACAATCATACTTCCTATTGACATACTCTCAGTCATAGTTGAACACGCACCGTACAATCCCAAAAACGGTATATCAAAATCTCTGACGCTGTAATGTGCACCCACGCACTGATTCAGCAAATCACCGGCAAGAATGTAATCTATATCGCTTTGTTGTAATTTTGCTTTTTCAAGTGCTAAAAGTGCGGTCTTTTTTTGGAGCATACTCTCCGATTTTTCCCACGACTTTTCACCTAAAGTATCGTCGTCAAGTATTACGTCAAATGTACTTTTAAGCGGTCCTTTTCCCTCTTTTTGACCCACTGTCGAGGCGGTTTCTATTATTATCGGCGGATTGTCAAACGTAACAGTCTGCCGTCCGAGTCTGTTATTCATATTATCATCTCCTTGTTTGTTAGTTTTCGTAAAAATACTTAATTTTATGCACAAAAAAATACACCTCTTAACATAGGTGTATTTTTGTTTGTCACCGATATTTTTTATACAGGATTGATTACCGACAATGCCGAATGTTCTTTGACGAAATGTTCTTCAAAACGTTTTTGAACATCTTCAAAAGTTATTGTCTTATACACATCATAGAAATTGAAATAATCAATATCCATAAACAACATCTGTAAAAATGTCACTGCATAATCTTCTACATCATTCTGTGAACGGATATATTCGCCCCAAACAACCTTTTTAATTCTCTCAAAATCTTCTTTTGAAAGACCGTTCTTTCTTGTTTCTTCAACTTCGTTTATAACCGCCTCATACACTGCCTTAGGGTCACTGCTTTCACCGTCTATTGATGAATACGCATAATCGGGCTGCATTGTGTATTCAAGCGAAAATCTGTTGTTTATAAGTCCTTTTTCGTAAAGGCTCTTATAAAACTTTGAACTTCTTCCGAAAAGCATTTTTAAAATAATATTCGTTTCTATACTTTTCTTTAAAAGCTCATCACCGCCGAAACCGTTATTTGTATCTTTAAAACCTGTCATAAACAACGGCATTGCAACGCTCAAACTTTGTTCTGCGTACTGTTTTGCCACTTCATCAGGCTCTGTCGGATATACCTTTTTAATCTTTTCTTCAAACGGCTCATTCTTCTTTACACCGTTTTCAATAACTTTAGAAATCTTAACCGGGTCAACATTTCCGACAACAACTATCGACATATTTGACAAGTTATAAAATGTATCGTAGCACTTATACAAATATTCAGGCGTTATATGGCTTATACTTTCAACCGTACCTGCAATTTCTTTTTTGACAGGGTGTTCCTTGTACAGGCAGTTCAAGAAATTAAAGAACAACTTCCAGCTTCCGCTGTCGTCATACATTCTTATTTCCTGTCCGATAATACCCTGTTCCTTTTGTACGCTTTCCTCCGTAAAATACGGACTTTGAACATAGTCCATAAGCGTTTCGATATTTTCTTCGATATTAGACGTTGCCGAGAACAGATACGCCGTTATATTAAATGATGTAAACGCATTTGCATTGCCGCCGTACTTTGAAAATTTATCAAATACATTACTGCCGTCCGGCTGGTCGAACATTTTATGTTCAAGATAATGTGCTATACCGTCAGGCACCTCCGTAAGCTCACTCTCACCCGGTACGACGAACTTTGAATCGACAGAGCCGTATCTTGTACCGAATATTGCATACGTTTTGCTGTAATCTTTTTTAGGAATTATATATATTCCGAGTCCTGAAGAATGTGTTGTGTAATACAGTTCCTCACCTGTTTTGTCATTTTTTCTGTACTGCAATTCCATTACGCATCCTCCTTTCCCGTTAAGAAATACACTGTTTCAAGTTTAACGTTTTTAAACACTCTTGCGGCGTCCTCCATCGTTATCTTGCTAATCTTTTCTTTAAGCGTGTCTATATCATAATCAGTTCCGACTATTTTCTGCCCCAAATAGAATGACTGCAACATATCTTGGTCGTCCTTGTATGATTCAAGCGAATTTATAATCGCATTAATGCTTGACTCATATTCAAGCTGTGATATTTCTCCGTTTTTAACATTCTCAAGCTGAACAAGTATTTCATCATATGCCTTTTGGAAATTCTTAAATTCAATACCTGCGTTTACAAACAAAGCGCCTTTGTTTTTATCAAGACTGCCCGAAGCATAATAGCACAAGCTAAGCTTTTCACGCACATTGTTAAACAACTTCGAGTGAGCGCCGCCGCCGAATATACTGTTTGCAACCATCAATGCGGGATAATCGCTGTCTGTAGGCTTTATGCCTGTTGAAAATCCCATACAAAGTTTGCCTTGTACAACGTCCATTTTATCAGTAACGTTTTTAACTTCGTTCTTCGGAACATATATTTCCGTCTTAGGAATATCCGCATTCTTAAACGCAATTTTGCCTGTGTATTTCTTTATCTTTTCGGCAAGTGCATTTGCGTCCGCATCACCGCATATATAAATATCAATAACAGATGATGTAATAATATTCTCATAATGCTTTTTCAAATTGTCGGCAGTTATTTTATCAATACCCTCTTGTGTACCTAGTTTTGAAATTGCATAATTTTCACCCTCAAACATTGTTTCGATACAGCGTTCTACAGCATACTGACGCTTATCGTTCATCATTGCCATTATTCTGTCTTTTGCGTTTTTCTTTTCCTGTTCAACAATTTCATCGCTGAATGAAGTTGATTCAAACATTATTGAAAGCATAAGGTCAATAACGCTGTCACAAAGTTTTTCACCGTTCGGTGCATATTTATCGGAAATCGTTTCAAATGCAACGTGCAAAATATGGTCGTCACCGCGTTTTAAAACTCCGACGCCGACTCCGGCACCGTACAGATTCTCAAGATACTTTGAAATTGCCTCACTGTCACTGCAAAGTCTGCAGCCTCTTTTAAGTACATAAGGCAAAAGTGCGTTAAGCGACGATTCTTCTTCATTTAAATCTCTGTGAATATATACGTCAATCGTAGTTGTTTTCAACTTCGTCATAGGTATATAATACAGATTTATATTTGAATTTATATTAATACTTTCCATTCCGTTTCTCCTTTACTGTTTTTAATATATTTTACCCCAAAATAAACCATATGTCAATCATCGAAAATCCTCAAAAATTACATCTATGATGTGATTTTTAGAACTGTCAACGAACTTAAACATAGCTTTCTATATCTCTTAATGTCATATCTCGGTGCAGTGCAAGATTAATTCCGTTTGCAACGGTTTTAGCCGTTCTTTCGATTACGAGGTCAATATCCTTTGTCGTAACCATAAGCGGTGCAAGCTCTTTTGGTATTTCAACCTTTGATATTGTTGCGGCGTCTATAACGGTCGGTACACCTATCGCAATCACCTTTGCACCAATCGTTTCTTCATTAAGACATTCTCTGTTATTTCCCACGCCGGCACCCGGTTGAATACCTGTATCCGATATTTGTACAGTGGTCGAAACACGTCTTATATCCGCCGCCGCCATTGCGTCAACGGCGATAATAAGATTCGGTTTCACCTTTTCGCTTACCGCCTTGATAATCTCCGCAGTTTCAATGCCTGTTGTTCCGAGAACTCCGGGTATCAACGCACATACACCGCTTATATTATCATCAAAAAAATCTTTCATATTCTGTTTTATATGATGTGTCACCAACAGCCTTGACACCACTTCCGTACCGAGTGCGTCAGGCGTTATGTCACGGTTTCCGAGTCCTACGACAAGTGTAAGGCTGTCACTTTTTATATTGGCCATTTTACGAATTTCCTCCGAAATAAGAGTGCATACCCTTTCGTATATATCAATACTGTATTTCAAATTCGGCGACTCAATCGTTATATAATTGCCTATCGCCTTGCCGAGTGCCTTACTTCCGTTTTCGTTTGTTATTTCTATATTCGTAACGGTTATTCCGTCCTCTGTACGCACATCGGATATAACACCGTCTATTTCCGTTACATTTTTCGCCTCACGTCTGCTGAGTTCGTGTGCCTCCACCGCCAGGTCTGTTCTTATATTCTGCATTTATACAATCTCCTTTTTTCATCTATCTTTTGAAAAAACAGAGAGTATTATACAAAAAAGAGCGATACGGTTGTATCGCTCATCTTTTCGATTATTTTCCAAGTGCATTGTCTATGTCTGTTTTTAGTTTATCCTTGTCACTGCACTTAAATTCAATAGCCGAGATATTATTTGATGTATCAAGCATAATAAGTGCCGGAGTTTGGTCTTTTACCAATGAGAAGTTTTCAAGTGCCTCAGGATTTTCGTCAACATTTACAAGTTGAAAGTTGATTTTGTCCTTATATTCGTTTTCAAGTTCAGTGTACATTGTGTTTGTTGCGTCAAAGTTATCGTCCGCATTTGCCACAAAGTACATAAATGTAGGAGTTACCTTTTCTGTGCTTTCTGTTTGTGCCGTGTCTGTGCCTGAATTATTTGTACTTCCGCAGCCTGCAATCATTCCGACTGCCATAACGGCTGACATTGCCAATGCTATAATTTTCTTTTTACTCATCATCATTCTCACCTTTCAATTTATCTTTCATTATATCTAAAGCACGATTTGCTATTTTATTATAGCGTTCGGCTTTATTTCTTATTCTTTCGTTAAGTCCGTCTATAATGCCGAAATTCGCATTCATAGGCTGGAACTTTGTATTTGCAGAATTTGAAATATAAAGCGGTAATGCACCGATACAAGTTTTTGAATCCGGTTCAAACATATCTTTTCCGTTAAGCATAGCCGCCATATTATATCCGGCAAGTATTCCGCTTGACGCCGACTCAACATAACCTTCGACACCCGTTATCTGTCCCGCAAAAAATACTTTCGGGTACTTCTCCATTTGATAATACTTATTTAAAAGCGTCGGAGAATTTATATAAGTGTTTCTGTGCATAACTCCGTAACGCACAAATTCGGCATTTTCAAGTCCCGGAATCATTGAGAACACGCGTTTTTGCTCTCCCCATTTCAAATTCGTCTGAAAACCGACAAGGTTATAGAGCGTACCCTCTTTATTATCCTGTCTTAACTGAACAACCGCATATGCGTCGTCCTTGCCAGTCTTTGGATTGACAAGACCGACAGGTTTTAACGGTCCGAACACAAGCGTCTGTTCACCTCTTTTTGCCATAACCTCGACAGGCATACAGCCCTCGAAAACCTTTTGATTTTCAAATTCTTTAAGCGGTGCTGTTTCAGCCGTGATAAGCTCGTTATAAAAAGCGGTATATTCCTCTTTTGTCATCGGACAGTTGATATAATCGGCAGTACCTTTATCGTATCTTGCCGCTTTGAAAACTTTGTCTTTGTCAATACTTTCTTCCGTCACAATCGGTGCGGCTGCGTCATAAAAGTACAATTCGTCCGAACCTGTAATTTTCTTTATTTCATCAGCAAGTCCGTCCGAAGTAAGCGGACCTGTTGCGATTATTGTATATTCATCGGGATTGATTTCCGTAACTTCTTCATTAAATACGGTTACACGCGGATGATTTTTAATTTTTTCCGTTATATGCTTTGCAAAAACATCTCTGTCAACCGCCAAAGCACCGCCCGCGGGTACACGGCTTATATCAGCCGCCTCCATCATAACCGAATCAAACATACGCATTTCTTCTTTTAAAAGACCACACGCATTTTCAATTCTGTCAGCCTTCAAAGAGTTTGAACACACAAGTTCCGCAAAATTTTCATTTGAATGTGCCGGTGAATACTTTACCGGTTTCATTTCGTAAAGGTCAACGTCAATTCCCTGCTTTACAAGCTGCCATACCGCCTCACAACCGGCAAGTCCGGCTCCTATAACTTTTACTTTCACTTCTTTTCGTCCTTTAACTTTCTCTCATATTTACAATCTTCGTTATAGCAGAAAATCTTACCGTTTCTGCCTTGCTTTTTAAGGAGCAAGCCGCCGCACTGCGGACAAGCCTCGTCCTTAACAGGCATATCCCATACCATAAAGTCACACTTCGGCGAATGTTCACAACCGTAGTAAACCTTACCTCTCCTTGACTTTTTAACAAGTATTTCACCGCCGCACTTAGGGCATTTCGCACCTGTTTCTTCACGGATAGCCTTTGTATTTTTACATTCGGGATAACCCGGACAAGCCAAGAATTTACCGAATTTACTCAGCTTGTACACCATTTTTCTTCCGCACTTTTCACATACGACATCCGATTCTTCGTCTTTAATCTGAATTTTTTCGATGTTCTTCTGTGCCTTTTCAAGTGTATCCTTAAATGACGGATAAAAATCGTTAATCAGCTTTTTCCAATTCAATTCGCCTTCTTCAACGCTGTCAAGCTCTTTTTCCATATCAGCCGTAAATTCAACGTCCACAATATCCGAAAAGTTATTTTTCATAATTTCCGACGTAACAAATCCAAGCTCTGTCGGAACAAGCTGTTTCTTACTTCTTACGACATATCCTCTTGACACGATTGTTGAAATGGTCGGTGCGTACGTTGACGGTCTGCCTATGCCGTTTTCTTCAAGCTCCTTGATAAGCGTAGCGTCCGAATATCTTGCGGGAGGTTGAGTAAAGTGTTGCTTTTCCTCCGAACTTTTAAGTGTAACGGTTTGATTTTCTTCAAGGTTAGGAAGCATTTTTTCTTTCTTTTCCTTGTTGTCCGTTGACTCAACGTACACCGTCATATAACCCTTAAACTTTATGTTTGAACCGCTTGCCTTAAATGTATGACCGTTTGCGTCAATAGTTACCTGCATTGTGTCATATACCGCACTTGTCATCTGACTTGCGGCAAATCGTTCCCAAATAAGCTTATAAAGTCTGTATTGGTCGTTTGTAAGTTTATCCTTAATATCAATCGGCTTTATGTTTATTGAAGTCGGTCTGATAGCCTCATGGGCGTCCTGTGCATTCTTTTTTGTCTTGTATTGCTTTGCCTTTACATATTCGCTTCCGTAATTTTCGGTCAAATATGCAACCGCCTCTTTTTGTGCGTCGTCGGCAATTCTTAGCGAATCTGTTCTCATATACGTTATAAGACCTATCGTTCCTATCTTTCCACCGAGGTTAATACCTTCGTAAAGAGTTTGTGCAATCTGCATTGTTTTTGCCGCTTGGAAATTATACTTTCTTGACGCGTCCTGCTGCAGAGTACTTGTCGTAAACGGCGGTTGAGGATTACGCTTTTGCTGACCTCTTTTAACCTTTTCTATAACAAAATCGGCATTTGCTATTGCGTCCGAAACTTTCTTTGTTTCTTCGGCATTGTTTAGCTTTACTTCTTTGCCCTTTTCACCGTAATATTTTGCATTAAAATCCTTTTTACTTTTCGGATCATGCAAAACCGTTTCGATTGACCAATATTCCTGAGGAGTAAAGTTTTCGATTTCTTCTTCCCTGTCACATATAAGCTTTGTCGCAACAGACTGTACACGACCGGCACTAAGTCCTCTTTTAACCTTTTCCCAAAGAATAGGACTGATTGTATAACCCACAATTCTGTCAAGCACACGTCTTGCCTGTTGTGCGTCAACAAGGTCCATATCAATCTTTCTCGGCTGTTTTATGGCCGCCTTAACGGCTGTTTTTGTAATTTCGTTAAACGTTACACGGCAATTTGACTCGGGGTCTATTTTAAGTGCCTCCGCCAAATGCCAGCTTATTGCCTCACCCTCGCGGTCCGGGTCAGTTGCGAGATAAACTACATCGGCTTTTTTAGCCTCTTTTTTCAGTTGTGTAAGCAGCTGTCCTTTACCGCGTATTGTTATATATTTCGGTGTGTAATCATTTTCAAAGTCTATACCCATTTGACTTTTCGGAAGGTCGATTATATGCCCCATAGACGCCATAACTGTATAGTCCTTGCCAAGATATTTTTTTATTGTCCCCGCTTTTGCCGGTGACTCCACTATTAACAGCTTTTTCGTTGCCATATAATTTCCTCCGTATCTATAATTTCAGTTGATATTTACTTCCGGGAAGTTTCTTAACCAATCCCTTGACTTCAAGCATTATAAGCTTTGTATTTATTTCGCTTACGTTTCTTTTCAGTTCTCTTGAAATTTCATCTATCTGCATATCGCTTTTCTTTAATATATCTATTATCTGTTTTTCAAATTCATTCAGTTTGCTGTATTTACTGTCATCAACAGTTTTTTGTATCGGCTCACTTTTTACCTTTTTAGGTATAACTTTTTCGGCATATGGATATTCGCTTATTATATCCGCTGCGCCGTTTATCAGTTTTGCACCCTGTTGAATGATTTTGTTCGTTCCCAAGGAATTTGTATCTGTAATATTTCTCGGTACCGCAAATACATCTCTGTCATTTTCAAGTGCATATTTTGCTGTTATAAGCGCGCCGCTCTTTTCCGGTGCTTCCGTTACGAGTATTCCGCGTGACAGTCCGGCTATAATTCTGTTCCTTGCAGGAAAATGATTTCTTACAGGCGGTGTACCGGGTGCGTATTCTGATATTATACAACCTTTTTCGGTAATTGCTTTGACAAGTTCAACATTTTCCGACGGATACACTATATCAAGTCCGCTGCCGACAACACCGACTGCCACTCCGCCGACATCAAGCGTTGCCCACGCACCGACCGTATCAATACCTCTTGCCAGTCCGCCGACAGTCACCACACCGTATTGTGCCAATTCGCGGCATATCCTGTCCGTCACAACACGTCCGTATTCCGACGAATTTCGTGTACCCACAACGCCTATTGTAAGCACCTTATCAAGCTCCAACACCTTGCCCTGTACATACAAGACATACGGCGGACTTGATATATTCTTTAATATTTGCGGATAGCTTTCACTGTCGTAAACCAATATTTTCTGATTTAATTTTGCGGTTTGTTCAAGTATTTTTTCTGCTTTGGATAAATCCTTGTCTGCAAGACTTGATTTTATTTTGTCACTCAAACCGTATATATTATTGAAGTTTTTTGAAAAATATATTTCTTCAACAGTTTTAAAATACTCTAAAAGCACTTTAATTTTTGATGGCGTAACACCGTATTTAGTTGTAAGCCATAACCAATAAAGTATATGTTCCATCAATCCACCACCTAAAATACATATGTTACATTACTACAAATCTCAAAAATTGTCAAGACCTTTGGCGAACAAGTTCGTACATTAATATTGCCGCCGCAACTCCCGCATTTAGCGATTCGGCTTTCCCCAAAATCGGAATTTTAACGCATTGACACATTTTCTGAACATCTTCCGATATTCCGTTTGCCTCATTTCCTACTATTATAATAGTAGGTTTTTTCATATCCGCACTGCGGTAATCTATTGTATTGTCACCAAGTGCACCGCCGATAAGCTGAAAACCGCTGTTTTTGTATTCGCTGAGTTTTTCATATGACACACCTGTCACAACTTTCATATTAAAAAACGAACCCATACTTGAACGCACCGTTTTCGGACTGTATAAATCAACGCACCCATCCGACAACAACACTCCGTCAAATCCTGCCGCATCAGCCGTTCTGATTATCGTTCCGAGATTACCCGGGTCATTTATACAGTCGCAATATATATACGATTTTTCCGTGTTTGGTGTAAAATCGGTTTCATCTTCGATTTTCACAACCGCAAGTATGCCCTGCGGTGCTTTTGTATCGCACATTTTCATAAATACGTCGTCTTGTACCTTGTATAATGAAATATCTTTCGGATATTTGAATTTTTCGTTTTCAAAAAAACTGTCCGATACATATAGTGCCGTTATCTCCCTTTCGGAATTTAATGCGTCCGATACCGATTTTATTCCTTCTATTGTATACTCACCGTATTTCTGCCTTGATTTTTTCTGTGACAGCGATTTTACATATTTGCATTTATTGTTTGATGAAGAAGTAATCTCTAACATAAATCATTTCCTTATCTATTCTATATAAGTATTTTCAACTAATTATATACCCTTTTTTTGAAATTGGCAACAATTAATTTAAGTAACAAAAAAATTTCGTGCAACGTATTATACCATAAGAACTTTTAAGGAGATGATTTTAGTGGAAACAAATGTACTGTTCGCGCTGTCGCTGACGGTTATGGCAGGACTTGCAACCGGAATCGGCAGTATAATAGCATTGTTTGCAAAAACCACAAATACAAAATTTCTCGCCGGCTCGCTCGGATTTTCAGCCGGAGTAATGATATACGTTTCAATGATTGAAATTTTTCAGAAGTCACGCACATATATCGCGTCAGCTACAAATGACACTGTGGGATATTATATCGCGGTAGTATCATTCTTTGTCGGAATACTTCTTATCGGACTTATAGACTACTTTGTGCCGTCAACAGAGGGTGATATAGGTAATCTGACCGAAAACGAAACCCGCTCGATTGCCCTAAAACGTATGGGATTTATGACAGCCCTCGCAATCGGCATACATAACTTCCCCGAAGGCCTCGCAACCTTCACCTCCGCCCTAAAAGACCCCCATCTTGGGCTTGCCATAGCTGTCGCCATAGCAATCCATAATATTCCGGAAGGAATTGCTACGTCTGTACCGATATACTACTCAACAGGCAGCAGAAAAAGAGCATTTATAGTATCGTTTTTTTCGGGTATTACGGAACCTTTAGGTGCTATAATCGGTTATTTAATTTTACGTCCGTTTTTCAACGATGTCGTATTCGGTATTTTATTCGGAATAATTGCCGGAATTATGGTATTTATTTCAATAGAAGAACTTTTACCGATGGCACGTGAATATGAAAAAAGCAAAGTCACTATTATAGGCGTCATACTCGGTATGGCAATAATAGCGCTCAGCTTACTTTTATTTCTATAAATTTTACACAATATATAAACAATAGTTATTTTAAAAAAATATATACTATAACAGTTTGAAAAGAAAAATTCTATACTATAAAATACAAATTGGTGAATGCTATGAGCTATAATATTGGACTAAGGCTACGCAATTTACGCAAAACTGCACAGATGTTGAAATGGAAAGATATATCGCTTGATTAAAACAGCTTTGTCCCTTAGTGATACAGACTAAACGGAGTACAGATTTTTGTACTCCGTTTCTTTTATTATATTCGCGTGCTTGGACTAAATTGTCAAAGTGAAATTAGTGTTTTGACAGACACTTCCTCATACTTTCTTGTTTTTCGTGCATTATTTTTTACACACATTTACCAATGCAGCGATACTAATAATAATAGCAATAATACTGATAATTAACGTTAATATTTGCATAAATCTGTTTGCATAATCCTGCTTGATATATAATAACACTGTACAGAGCGGTTTTACCCTCTACTACGGTTACTTTTTGGTTAGTTTAAACAATATATTGCCGTTATTAGTGAGATAACGGATGTTGTTAGGCTGACCTTTTTTCGATTATATCAAGCATTGGTCTTGTACTCCCTTCTTTAATACTTAGGTTCATTTCCTTACCTTGTATTTATATTACAACATATTGTCAATATTTTTCAAATTTTTGTTGATTTTTTTATTATTGTGCCTACTCTCACACTATCACCGCCTTTCAATAAATTTGAATATCAAAAAAGCACGTCCGCAAACGTGCTTAATTTTTTCGTTTTTTTAACACATAATCTTCAAAGTCTTTTGACAATCTCAAATTATATTTTTCCACATAATACGCAATATCAGAACGCCATTCATATTTACCATCCGTCATAAATGTCAATTCTTCGTTTATAGTTTTTCCTGTAAATATGTCTTTTGCACGTCCAGCCGCACTTGCTATACATTTTCCTTGCTTTAAATATTCTACAATTTGTTGCTGTCCTGTAAAATGATTATTACCTATATGGTGTTTTATATAATTTGAATTTATGTATAAATCTTTTGAACTACATACCTGTTTCATTTCATATCACTTCCTTTTAGGCTCAAAAACTCTCCACTCTCCATTATTTGAATTGGGTGTATCTCCTATTGTCATTGTACCATCTGGCATTACCCATACAACATTCGAGGGAGCTATTACTTTTACATTTAATTGTTCTGCTAAACTCATTGCTGTAGTAGCTCCATCGGCTCCAGTTTCACAATATATTAATCTTATATTTCCACCTTGATATAATCCACTACTTTTTAGTATTTCAGCAAATTCGCGTACTGTATAGTATAATTCTTTGCCACTTTTATCAAAATATGCAAAGCCTGTTTTATCTCCGTGTATAACCACGTCTTCAAATCCTTTAATAGGTTTTATCATTTTTGAATTATTGTACAAGCTATCCGATGAATTAACAAATCTAATTGATAAAGGCTCCGCTTTTATTATACCACGTTTTTCAGCATTTGCAACATATTTTAACGCATTTTTCTGTTCGTCCGACAAACTGTTTTTCCATTCATCAAACGTCATATTGCCGTCAACCTTATAATTTTCACCAGTGAGCGGATCGCGTGCAATACGACTCGTCAAATTCACGTCTGCCATAATCGTAACGCACCGACAACGTGGGTGTATCGGTGGGAAGTTTTCGTCCTCAACGGCTTTGTCGGTATCAAACACGCTACCGTCAAGACTTCCGCACCTGTCACACGTCAATTCAGACAGTGCCGCAACAAAACGATACTGTTTTATACCTATTTCCTCATACGCCATCTTTTGACCTTGGTTCATAAAATGCGCCGTTTCGCTCCTCACAAGAGTTTCGGCTGATGTTCGTATTCCCCCCGGTGCAGTATCTTTGACGTAATCAATCAGCTTGTCGGTCATACGGCTTACACTGTGACCGCTGATTATACCGTCCTCAATCGTCTGTCCGACTGCCTGTATAAATCTGTTGTTATGTATCCACACTCTCTCGCTGTAGTTGTGACCGTGCCACGGCTCACTTAACACTTTATTAACCGCCTTTTGCGGTACAAGTGAAAAATCAATACCGCAGTTTAAACCTTGTGCGGTATCAAAAATATTCGTATAATACGCCGTCTTTACCGCACTGTCATACAGTTTCTTTTGTTCCTTTATAGCCTCGTTTGCAACGTGCCTAAAGTAAATATATACATTCTTCGCTTTTGCCCGCCGCTACTGCGTCATCAATCGCCTTGCCCTCATCGTCTGTCAGCGGTGTTGAAGTTTTTGGGTCTGTCGGTGGTGTTGTGTCTGTGTTTGGCTCTGCCATAATTAAATCATTTCTTTCTGAAAAATTGTATAAAAATAAAACCTTTTTATGTCTTGTTTAGGACAATGCTTAACCCTGCACGGGAGATAATCGGATCACCATTCCTTTCTTCTATGTGTATGTTGTGCCTATTCTCACACTATCACCGCCTTTCAATGTATCAAAAAAGCACGTCTAACAACGTGCTTTTAATATATGTTTTATAAATTCATCAGGCAACTCTGCATTATATTTTTCAACATAATATATTAATTCATTGCTCCATATGTACTTGTTATCACCTAAAACGCAATTTTCATACGATATGGTATCACCCGTAAATATATCGTGCAAAATATCTGTACGCACAAAGATAGATGTTCCCTTTTTTAAATAGTCTAATATTGTTTTCTTGTTTGCACATTCAACATCAGATATATTGTTATGTAAACTTTCTGAACAACTATTACACCCGCTTAACTCTTTAAAACCTATAAGTTGCATAATCTATCACTTCCTTTTTGGTACAAACATTTTCCATTCACCAGTTTCGTTCTTTTGCAATGCGTCTTGTATGTCATTCGCAACACACATATCACCATTCGGAAATACATTAACCACTTCCGTAGGTGCTAATACTTTAACCCCTAATTCATTTGCGATATATTGTGGTACAATTCCCTCGCCTGCACCCACTTCACAAGCTATAAGTCGAATATTACCGCCCTTATAATCGGGGTTTTGCTTTAATATATCAACAAACTCTTTTGCTGAAACATTGCTTTCGTCGCCATTCATATCTTTAAACACTAAACTGTATCTATCTCCGTGACATACAATGTCCTCGTATCCCTTTAGTTGCTTTATATTTTTTGAATTTATATACAACATATCGTTTTTGTTTAAGTATTTTTGCGAAGCCTGTGCAACATCTTTATCTACCTTTATTATACCACGTTTTTCACTATTTGCAACATATTTTAACGCATTTTTCTGTTCGTCCGACAGACTGTTTTTCCATTCGTCAAACGTCATACTTCCGTCAACTTTGTAATTTTCGCCCGTAAGCGGATCGCGTGCAATACGACTTGTCAAATTCACGTCTGCCATAATCGTAACGCACCGACAACGCGGGTGTATCGGTGGGAAGTTTTCGCCCTCAACGGCTTTGTCGGTATCAAACACGCTACCGTCAAGATTACCGCAGGTGTCACACGTTAATTCAGACAGTGCCGCAACAAAACGATACTGCTTTATGCCTATTTCCTCATATGCCATTCTCTGCCCTTGATTCATAAAATGCGCCGTTTCACTCCTCACAAGAGTTTCGGCTGATGTTCGTATTCCACCCGGTGCAGTATCTTTGACGTAATCAATCAGCTTATCAGTCATACGGCTTACACTGTGACCGCTGATTATACCGTCCTCAATCGTTTGTCCGACTGCCTGTATAAATCTGTCGTTATGTATCCACACTCTCTCGCTGTAGTTGTGACCGTGCCACGGCTCACTTAACACTTTATTAACCGCCTTTTGCGGTACAAGTGAAAAATCAATACCGCAGTTTAAACCTTGTGCAGTATCAAATATGTTTGTATAATAAGCCGTCTTTACCGCACTGTCATACAGTTTCTTTTGTTCCTTTATAGCCTCATTCGCAACGTGTCTGAAATAGATGTACACATTACGTTTCAATCCCTCTAATCGGCTAATTCTCGCACCGTATGCCTGTGCATTTATGCGGTTTAGAATTTCCTTTTTGACTGTCTTGTCGTCTGTTTCGTCGTACAGTTCAAGTAGTTCTTCGTACTGTTTGTCGCTGTCGGCTATACTCATCAGCCGACGTGCCTCTTTTTCGGGTATATCGGTTGAAATATAGGCTTTAAACGTTTTCTCAATGTCATTGTTTACATTCTTGATTCAAATTCCTCAATGCGATAATTTGAGAATATCAATCCGCCTGTTTCGCCCCATTCGCCCAAGCCGTAAATTCTGTTGCCCTAATGAAAGAACGTAATTTAAAACAGATTGATATAGTAAGATTGGCAGAGCCTTATTGCAAAGAAAATAATACGAGATTAGGCAGAAACGATATAAGTCAATATGTGGCGGGTAAATCAGAACCTGGACAACATAAACTATATATATTAGGTAAAGCGTTAAATGTAAGTGAAGCATGGCTTATGGGATATGACGTTCCAATGCAAGCTGAATCACCTGCCCCATCAAACACATATCCGTTAGATGATATAAAGTTTGTAAATGTTCCTGTTATTGGTTCTGTTGCAGCCGGAACGGTTTGTCTTGCCGATAATGAAATTATCTGGTATGAACCGACAGACTACGATGACGTAAAAGACGGACAAGAGTACAGATATTTAACAGTTAAGGGCGACAGTATGTATCCGAAGTTTGAAGAAGGTGACCTTGTACTTGTCAGATGTCAGTCGTCGGTAGACAGTGGCAGTTATGCCGTGGTATTGATTGATGATGAAGAAGGCGTTATTAAGAAAATCGTATACGGTCCTAATTTTATTGAATTACATTCGATAAATCTGATGTACCCTGTCAGACGTTTTGAAAATGAAAATGTTTTGCGTATTTGGGTTTTTGGATTGGTTCGGTCAATAAAAAGAAAACTGTAGATAAGATTGAATTTAAGGAGATTGATATTATAGACATCATTAAATATTACGGCAGTGATGAAACCAAAACAGAGTTTATCAATCACGACAGTGAGCCGTTAATGGCGGTAATTGCACACGACCGCTCCTTACGGAGCACATGAGTTGGAATTATATAGAAAAAACTGTTCATACATTTTTACATTGTGGTCATACTGTCCAAAAATCATGTGAGTTGAAATAAAAAAGCATCAAAATCTTCAAAAAATCGCTTTTAGGGATTTACAAAACTAAAAAAAGCATATAGTATAAGAGTTTAATTAGTTACACATTGCTTATGTGCTCTCTGGGAGTAGTCATTCCACCATACGGAAAAAGACGAAACCTGAGAGCTTTTTTTATACTTAAAGGAGACGATGAAATGATAAGAGTTGCAATACTGGTTGACGAAGGATATTATAGAAAAAGAGCAAATCGTTTATTTGGTCAAAAAACTGCGGCCGAACGAGCAACAGAACTTGAAGAATATTGTAAAAAACATCTTCTTCAAGATAAAACTGGAACTTATTTATATAGAATATTCTACTATGATTATCCACCTTGCGATAAAAATATATATCACCCTTTTCTACAAAGGAATATAAATTTAAAGAAAAGTGATTTATATACATGGATGAATACCTTTCTTAATGAATTAAAATCAACGCGTAAATTTGCCTTGCGTATGGGTAGACTCTCAAGTAATGATACAGGTTATATTATCAAACCCGAGAAAATGAAAGCTCTATGTGCAAACAAAATAAGTTTTTCTGATATTACCGAGGACAATTTTAGACTTGATATTAAATAAAAGACTATGGATATGAAATTAGGCACTGACATTGCCTATATTACACTAAAAAAGCAAGTAGATCAAATTATACTGATTGCCGGAGATAGTGATTTTGTCCCTTCGGCAAAGCTCACCCGAAGAGAAGGTGTCGACTTCATTCTTGAACCAATGGGGCAAACTATAAATGACGACCTTAATGAACATATTGACGGCATTAGAAGTAAAATAAAATATTTCATACCAAAAGAGCAATAAAAAATCCCCCTGCCTGTTGGAGCAGACAGAGGAAAAAAATAAAGTGCGTTTATACACAATACTCAAATCAATAATATTGTATCATAAATGCACTCTGTTTTCAATATAAAAATGAAAAGGAGTGTTATTTTTATGCCTATTTATAAAATGGACGGTAAAAAAAACGGTTTGCAGAAGTATCGTGTAAGAATTAATTTCACTGACAGTTCCGGCAAATCAAAACAAATTGACCGTGTTGCCTACGGCAAAGAAACGGCAAAGGAGTTTGAACGGCAATTAGCATACAACCTCAGTGACGAAACAATAAAGAAAATAACATTGCAACAACTATATGATGAATACATTGCCGTAAAAAAGTTTGAAGTCAGAGAAAATTCTATGCGTACTATCATAGGACGATTAGAGCTATATGTATTGCCTAAATTTAAAGATTACAAATTAAACAAGATTACATCATCAGAGTTGCAAAAGTGGAAACAATATATTGAAACCTGTACAAATGCCAAAAAGCCAAAAGAAAAACTTTTATCAAGTATGAAACAAAATATCTTCGGCGAATTTCGTGCCTTGATGAACTATGCGGTAAAAATGGAATACATACCGAGAAATCCTCCTACTGTTGTCGGAAACTTTAGAAACCCATACGAAAATAAAAGGGAAATGGATTTTTACACCCCCGAAGAATTTAAAAAGTACATACAAGCCGCCAAAAAGCAAGCAGAACTATCCGAACAATCAACAGGAAGTATATATGAATGGAATTTCTATGTATTTTTTAATATCGCATTCTATACAGGTATGCGTAAAGGTGAAATAAATGCGTTGAAGTGGTCGGATATAGATGATAAAATAATTCATGTACGACGCAGTATTGCCCAAAAGTTAAAGGGTGACGACAGAGAAACATCACCCAAGAATAAATCTTCTGTGCGTGATTTGCAAATGCCATTGCCACTTATTAATATATGGATGAACACCAAAAGCGTTATAAGGCTATTGACGGTTATTCTGATAACTTGCGGATATGTGGCGGTATTAAGTGTTTACGTGATACAACCATAGAAAAGCGAAATGAAAAGTTTGCCGATATTGCAAATGTCAAAAAAATACGCATTCACGATTTTAGACACAGCCACACTTCATTGTTAGCGATAACGGTATTAACATTCAAGAAATCGCCAGACGTTTGGGACATACCAATATAGAAATCACATGGAACATATATTCGCACCTGTACCCTCACCAAGAAGAAAAAGCCGTTGAAATTTTAAACAAAATCGTGTGAATTCAAAAAATTCGTGTAAAAACGTGTATATATAAAAACAAACCGCATAGCTATGCGGTTTGTTTGCTTTTTGGTGCGAGTGTTCTTACAGGACTTAACGAAAAATGCAGTAAAATCAAGGGTTTCAGGCAGTCGATAAATGGTATTAACCTAAAAATTAAATATTTTTCTTTTCAAAATACGCTTCGATATTAAAAATCGGAGCTATTTTTTTACCTCAAAACAGATAGATACAACTACAAAATTTTTGAAAGGAATTTTGAAAATGAAACAGAAAAATAATGAGCAGCTATGCCCTAAATGTCAGACAGGCTACGATACATATTTGCTTGACAACAAAAATCCGTTTTGCCCGTACATTCATTGTCATAACGGCACAAGCTGCGCAATGTTCAAACCGTTAAAAGAAAATACAGACCGAGAGCGTCAGGATTGATAAAAAATCCCGACGCTTTTTTATTTCACAGGAAAGGAGATTTTTGAAATGGCAGTTTTCAGAATAGACAAAACGCGCGACTATACCGTGATGAGCAACCACCATTTGAGAAATACGGAATTATCATTAAAGGCAAAGGGGCTGTTATCTCTTATGCTGTCGCTCCCCGAAAATTGGGACTACACAACAAAAGGACTTGCGGCAATCTGCAAGGACGGAATCGACAGCATAAGCTCCTGTATCAGAGAGCTTGAAAAGCACGGATATATTATCCGTGAGCGTATGAGAAACGAAAAGGGACAGCTCACCACGATTGAATACACGATTTTGGAGCAGCCTAAAAGTGCGCCGCTTGAACGGGAAAAACCTATACGGGAAAATCCTGTATTGGATATTCCTGCACAGGCAGAGCCTATACAGGAAAACACCGCACAATTAAATACTAATAAATCAAATAAAAAAGAATTAAATACGGATATATCAAATACTTATCCTATCAAATCATATCAAAAAGAGCCGGAGCCGACAAAGGCGGCACAGCTACCAAAAGAAAAATCGGATAGGATTGGATATGATGAGGTGGAAACATACAGACAGATAATCAAAGAAAATATCGACTATGATGTTTTAAGCGTCAACCTCAACCGTGACGCTGCTATGCTTGACGAAATCGTTGACCTTATGACAGAAATGGTTTGCACACAGAAATCAAGTCTTGTCATTGCCGGCGATACCTACCCGGCGGCAATCGTGAAATCAAAGCTGTTAAAACTGACCTCCGAGCATATTGAGTATGTTATCGACTGTATGAGGGAAAACACTTCGGATATTCGCAATATCAAAAAGTATTTGTTGGCGGCGTTATTTAATGCTCCCTCTACCATTGACAGCTATTACACAACAAAAGTACATCACGATATGGCAAACTTTTAAGGCGGTGCGTCTATGAAAAAATCAGATTACAAAAAGTGCAGACCGCCCTAAAAACAGCGTTTTGAGAGTAAAACGCGTTTTATATAAATCAAACAGAAAGGAAAAATAAAATGAATTTCAAAAGCAAATTAAAAAATATTCTGTCGGCGGCATTGGCAGTGTCAACGCTGCTTTCGGGATTTACGCCGATAACGACCTATGCGGCACAGTCGAATGATTATGTTGATCCTGCCGACAGTTGGCTCGAAACAAATAACAGGACAAATGAGCTTGACGCAAATGCGACCGTAACATCAGGCACGCAGTTTTGTTTTGTGTGCGAAAAGGACACATTATCCATTTCATACCGTGTCCCCGAATATACCAAAACAGGCGAAACGGCGTTAAACCGCGGTGTGAGATATTCGGACGGAACTTGCTTTGACGGCAAATCACACGGAAATCTTGACGACGGCAGACCGGGAAAGAACGCATATTACACAGGCTCGCATTGGACGAAAGCAATATGCCAGATATGCGGAACATTAAATCCGTCGGACGGTGTGAACGATTACAATTTTAACCGAAATGTTTACAGCTTGAATAGCTGTGATTACAACTTTTTCTTGGACTTTGACAATACCACCTACACCCCGTACAGCGAAAGCTATCATACAACGGTATTAAAGGCAGGACGATATTGTCAGTTTTGCAAGGGCACGAAAGCAAGAGCCTCCGAGAAAAGAGAACAGCACGATTTTTCCGAAACGGTTGACGGTCAGATTGGCAACAACCGTTTTTTCATTTCCGAAACGTGCGGCGACTGCGGATATTCTACAAGTGAGTATGTAACCGCAAAATCCGTTGTGTCATCATACTACGGAAATGTGGATAACAAATCCCACACCGTAACCGTGAGCGACCTGTCGGACAGCGGCGTACACACAAGTATTCGCTACGGCACATCTGCCGGAAAATGCAACCTCACCTCTGCGCCGAACTATACCGACGCCGGATATTATCCTGTTTACTATGAAATCTCATATAAGTATCAGGGCGAAACAATGACGGAAAACGGTGTATCGTATGTGTGGCTGCTGAAGGACAAAAAGGACGATAACAGTGGCGGAACAATTATCGTTATTCCGCCCGAAAAGCACGAACACGATTATCGTTATCTCGAAACCGTTGCTCCCTCTTGCGATAACTTGGGATATGAACGCTGGCAGTGCGACGGCTGCGGAAATCTTGACAAGAGAAATTACACAAAGGCAACCGGGCATAATTACAAGGCAATTACAATCCGTGAAGCTACTTGCAAGCAAGGCGGTTTGAAATTAAATCTTTGCGACAAATGCGGCAGCTTTTTTGAGGAAAGCACACCGACAGGCGAACACAAATACAAGACCGAAAAAGTCCAGCCCACTTGCAGAAATGTAGGCTATACAAATCACATCTGCGAAATCTGCGGCAATTCATATATTACCGATATGACTCCGATTATCTCACACGCTTATGAGCGTATCACCAAAGAGCCAACCTGTACGGATAAAGGTTATACGACCTCAACCTGTACTATGTGCGGACTGAATTATGTTTCGGACTACACCGAGCCTACCGGACACGATTGGGACGAGGGACATTCTGTAACTTCATCTACTTGCACGGCGGACGGCGTAATTGAATACCGTTGTAAAAATACAGGCTGCAAGGAAAAAATGATTAAAGCGGAATCTGCAACGGGACATACACCGGGCAAGGAAGCTACTTGCACAGAGCCGCAAACTTGTGAAAAATGCAGTACGGTTTTAGAACTTCCGAAAGGACACAGCTATTCCGAAAAGATAGTTGCTCCGACTTGCACAGCTATGGGCTATACAGAATACAAATGCGATAACTGCGACGACAGCTATATCGGCGATTACACCGATAAGGCAGAACACGAATATGCAAAAAACATTACTGCTCCCACTTGTACCGAACACGGTTACACAACAAATACTTGCGTAAACTGCGGTGATGAATTTGTTTCGGACTACACGGAAAAGAAACCGCATAACCACAAAGCGAAAATTACAAAACCGACTTGTACGAATTTCGGATTTACCACTTTTGTATGTGCAGACTGCGGCGATAAATATATTTCCGACTATATGGATAAGACCGAACACAATTACAGCAAAAAAGTAATTGAGCCGACCTGCACCGAGCACGGATATACAATCTACACCTGCCCCGACTGCGGCAAGGAATATATCGCAGACTTAACGGAACATAAAAATCACAGCTACACCGAAACCGTAATTGCCCCCACCTGCACAGAAATGGGCTACACGATTTTTACTTGTGATTGCGGCGATTCCCACAAAGGCAACTACACGGATAAAATTCCTCACAATTACAAAAAGACAGTAACCGAGCCGACCTGTACCGAAATCGGATTTACAACTTCCGTTTGCGAGGTCTGCGGCGACACGGTTAAGAGCGATTACAAAAATGCAAAGGGACACGCACCGTCTGAATGGATAATTGACGAAGCGGCTACCATTGAACACGGCGGCAAAAAACATATTGAATGTGTGGAGTGTAAAGAAATTTTGCAAAGCACCGATATTTCCAAACTTGTGGCAAAGGATAATTCGGACGAGGACGGCAAAGCCGAAATCGGCGGATATTCCGTTATTCTCACGGACAAAAACAATAAGCCTGTGTTTAATTCCGAAATCACGATTGACAAGGACGATAACATTTCAATCCGCTTGCCGAAAAACAGACTGCTTGACTTTGCTGACAGAACAACAATAACCGTATTCAACACCGAAAATCAGACAGCAGCAACGGGTTTGAATATCTTTGTTACGGACAACAACGGCAATAACGCAACAGGCGTAACAGACGAAAACGGACAGTTTATCGCGCCCGACAAAAAATCCTCAACAGGCGACGATAACGGCACTATCGGAAAAGAGGACGGCGACAGTAAACTTACCTATGTTATCAAGGTTACGGATAAGCTCAATGTTACAATTCCGAACTGCGAAACCTATACCGGCGAAAGCAATAACATTGTTGTAAAGCTGCCCGACGGTTTAATTTTGACACAGGATAGCCCTGCAATCATCACCGTAACCGACCAGAACGGCAATCCCCAAAAGGGTGTGTCTGTTATCGTAATAGCCGACAAGGACTATATCGAAAAAGGTATGACCGATATGTACGGAAAGCTGACCGTACCGCCCGTAAATTCGGGGCTTACCGATAAAGACGGAAAGGTTAATTTACAAAGCTACTATGTTTTCGTAAATGATGAAAAGGGCTATATCGAAAATGCTCTTGTTACTCTGAATGAGGACAATTCTTTCAGCGTAAAACTTCCGGCTGAAAATATGATTGATTATGCAAACCGAATCACCGTAACCGTGCTTGACAAGGACGGCGCACCGCTTAAAGATATTTCCGTTACCGTTTCTGACGCTGCGGAAAACAGCGAATCGGGTATTACAAATGCAGACGGGAAAATTATTGTGCCGCCGACAAACTTTGACTATACCGACGCAAACGGCTATTCAGAGGTTGACGGTTTTATCGTAACCGTTGTAAATAAATCGGGTGCGATTGAAAAAGCGTATGTTAAACACAATTCGGAAATCAAAAACGAGGACGGCAGCATTAAATTGGCAGAAAACATTTCTGTTGAACTGCCCGAAAGCGTAAAGTTTGATTATGCGAACAGAATTATTATAACCGTATCAAACAAGGCAGATAATGCGGCTGTAAAGGATATGAGTGTTGTTGTTTCCGAAAAAGCCGTTGAGGACACGGAAATAAAGTCTTTGACAGGTGTTACCGATAAAGACGGAGTTATCATTCTTCCTCCTACAAGCGAGGGCATTACCGATAGAGACGGTAAGACAGATATTTCCGAAACCATACCGGGCAAGGACACAGACGGCGACGGAAAATCCGATACAGAGGAAACCAAAACGGAATACAACATTACCGTTGAGGACACAAAGGGCAAGATTGAAAATGCCTTTATTGAAATAAAGGACGGTAAAATTACCGTTACACTTCCCGACGGCAAGACCTTGACAACAGATAATCAGACAACCGTAACCGTTCTTGATAAAGAAAACAAGGGCATTGCAAATATTTCTGTAACCGTTACGGATAAAAACAAGGTGACAGCAACAAAATCTACTGATACAAACGGTAAAATTACTGTTCCCGTTAAGTCAACAGGCGGCGGTTCATCTTCCGGCGGTGGCGGTCGCGGCGGCAGCTCCGGCGGCGGATATTATACAACCGTAAATGTTAAAATCACCGACAAGGACGGAAAATCTATTACAAACTTCTCAAAGAGTGCCGACAGCAAGGGAAATATAACAATTACCCTGCCGAACGGAAAAACGCTTGATAACGGAAACTTTTATACTGTTACCGTAACCGATAACAAAGGCAACGCAAAAGCCGGAACTTCTGTAATTCTCAAAGACAGAAATAAGGGCGAAGCAACAGGCACGACAGATAAAAACGGTGTTGTAACACTTCCGGGCAAAACGCATACGGCGTATATTTTCGGATATGCGGACGGCACTTTCAGACCGGACAATAATATGAGCCGTGCCGAAGCTGCGGCAATTTTCGCAAGGCTTATTTCCGAACAGAAAGGCGAAAAGATAAGCGGCAAATCCGATTTTGCAGATGTCAAGTCAAATGAATGGTATTCAAAGTTTATCGGATATATCAAAAAATATGGTATCATCAAAGGCTATGACAATAACACCTTTAAGCCGGACGAAAATATATCCCGTGCGGAATTTGTTGCTATGACTGTCAGATTTAATTCTCTGTTTAATGATGTAAAAAAAGGCAGCTACACCGTTAAATACACCGATGTTGCAAGCAACTATTGGGCGTATTCTGACATTGCTTATGCAAAACACGCAGGCTGGCTTAACGGCTACGCTGACGGCTCATTCAAAGGCGATAACGCTATTACCCGTGCGGAGGTCGTAACCGTCGTAAACAAGGCAACCGGCAGAACAGCTGACGAGGGGTATATCAATAAAAATCTTTCGTCATTAAATAAATTTACCGACCTTAAAAACAATTCGCATTGGGCGTTTTATGCAATCGCTGAATCGGCGAATACGCATATCGGTGTTACAGGTACAGACAATGAGACTTGGGTAAAGTAATGTCATTGACCGGAAATTGAGTGTAAATTGACTTAAATATGGGAGCAGTTTTTTCTGCTCCCTAAAACTTTTCAAGGAGGTGTTGCTTATTGCAGGAAGAAATTGAAAAGAAAACGATTGCGCTTGCCATATCCGGCAGCAAGATTACCGGGCGGACGCTTGCAAAAGCGATTTCCGTTTACCTAAATCACCGCAAAGGAAAACTGCCGGACTTAAAGCACGGCAGGCAGACAATCAGAGACCTGATGAAACACAACACGGCTCTTTCAAACATTGAAATTACCGATAAAAATATCAGGTCGTTTGAATCCACGGCGAAAAAGTACGGAATTGATTTCGCACTCAAAAAGGACAATTCCGAAAAGCCGCCCCGATACCTTGTCTTTTTCAAAGGCAGGGACGCAGATGTTCTGACAATGGCGTTTAACGAGTATTCGCAAAAGATATTAAAGCAGAAAGAAAAGCCCTCTGTTAGGCAGGCTATCCGCAAGTTAGCGGAAATTGCAAAATCACAGCATAAAGACCGTGAAAAAATCAAGGACAGGAGCATTGAGCGATGACGGCGGCGGATAAGAAAAAAATTATTTCAAATCTGCCGTTTCTCATTTTCTTTTGGATATTCGATAAATTGTCATACGCCGTGCGGCTGTCGGAGGAAAATATTTTAATATCGGTTGTTAAGGGAGTATCGGAGCTTACAAAAGCGCCGCTGCTCTCTTTTCATTTTACCGATATTTCCGTCGGAATTGTCGGAGCATTAGCGGTCAAGGGCATTTTGTATCTGCGGAGCAAAAACGCAAAGAAATTCAGAAAAGGCATTGAATACGGCTCTGCACGCTGGGGTACGCCGGAGGATATTAAGCCGTACATTGACGAGGATTTTTTTAGCAATATTCTGCTGACGAACACGGAACGGCTGACAATGAACAGCCGCCCGATAAATCCGAAATTTGCACGAAACAAGAATGTGCTTGTAATCGGCGGCTCAGGCTCCGGCAAAACAAGGTTTTTTGTAAAACCAAATCTTATGCAGATGACGACAAGCTACTGCGTGACCGATCCGAAAGGGACAATCCTTGTCGAGTGCGGAAAAATGTTGCAAAAAGGCGGCTACAAAATCCGTTCACTCAATACGATAAATTTCAAAAAGAGTATGCACTACAATCCCTTTGCCTATATACGCAGCGAAAAGGATATTTTGAAGCTGGTAAATGTCATAATCGCAAACACCAAAGGCGACGGCGAAAAATCTGGCGAGGATTTTTGGGTTAAGGCGGAACGGATTTTGTATTGCGCTCTAATCGGCTACATTTACTATGAAGCGCCCGAAGAAGAAAAAAACTTCATCACACTTTTGGATTTAATCAACGCAAGTGAAGCCCGTGAGGACGACGAAAATTACAAAAGCCCCGTGGATATGCTCTTTGACAGGCTTGCCGAGCGTGAGCCGGAGCATTTTGCGGTTAAGCAATATGTTAAATTCAAACAGGCAGCCGGCAAAACCTTAAAGTCGATTTTAATTTCGTGCGGTGCAAGGCTTGCGCCGTTTGATATTAAGGAGCTTAGGGACTTAATGGAATATGACGAATTGGAGCTTGACACATTGGGCGACGAGAAAACGGCGCTCTTTGTTATCATTTCCGATACGGACGACACTTTCAATTTTGTTGTCGCTATAATGTATTCCCAGCTTTTTAATCTGCTTTGCGACAAGGCGGATAACGAATACGGCGGCAGGCTTCCCGTGCACGTCAGATGTCTGCTTGACGAATTTTCAAATATCGGGCAAATACCGAAGTTTGAAAAGCTGATTGCCACTATCCGAAGCCGTGAAATATCCGCCTGTATTATCTTGCAGGCGCAGAGTCAGCTGAAAGCTATTTACAAGGACAATGCAGACACGATTATCGGAAACTGTGATACAACTCTCTTTTTGGGCGGCAAGGAAAAATCAACGCTCAAGGAGCTTTCGGAAACTTTGGGAAAAGAAACGATTGATATGTATAACACTTCCGAAACACGCAGTAATCAGAACTCTTACGGAACGAATTATCAAAAATTAGGTAAAGCGTTAATGAGTGAAGATGAATTATCTGTAATGGACGGCGGCAAATGTATTTTGCAGCTTCGGGGCGTGCGGCCGTTTTTATCGGACAAGTACGATATAACAAAGCACCCCCGTTACAAAATGCTGTCGGACTATGACAAGAGAAATGCGTTTGATATGGAAAAGTATATGAAACGAAAGAAACCCGTTGTAGCAAAAGACGAGGTTTTTGACTACTACAAAATTGACCTGCCGGAAGAAGCGCATCTTTCGGCAGAAAACAAAAATACAAATAACGAACAGGAGGAAATTTAATTATGCAGTTTTTTTCAGAAGCGGTCAATGTACTGCAAACACTTGTAATTGCGCTCGGCGCAGGTCTTGCGGTCTGGGGCGTTGTCAACCTTTTGGAAGGCTACGGCAACGATAACCCCGGTGCAAAATCGCAGGGTATCAAGCAGCTTATGGCAGGCGGCGGTGTCGTGCTGATTGGTACTTCCCTCATTCCTTTGCTGTCAGGATTGTTTTAATCGGTGGACAGCATTTTTGAAAAAATTACAAAGGCAATCAATGACTTTCTTATGTCGGTTATCGAGAGCAGCTTATCTACAATGTTCAACGACGTAAACGAGAAAGTCGGCGCTATTGCTGCGGAGGTAGGCAAAACTCCGCAGCAATGGAACGCAAGCGTGTTTTCGATAATTCAGATGCTTTCGGAAAATGTAATACTCCCGATTGCGGGGCTTATCATCACCTTTATTCTTTGCTATGAACTAATCACAATGATAACAGAGAAAAACAATATGCACGATATTGACACATTTATGTTTTTCAAATTTTTGTTCAAGGCGTGCGCGGCGGTTGTAATCGCAACGCACACCTTTGACATTATTATGGGTGTGTTCGATTTGGCGCAGTATGTTGTCCGGCAAAGCTCCGGCGTGATAGGCTCAAATACAAGCGTGGATATTTCAAGCGCTATAACCGATATACATTCAACGCTTGAAGCAATGAGCACGGGCGAGCTTGTTTTGCTTATGCTTGAATCGTCATTGATTAGCCTTTGTATGAAAATTCTATCCGTCTGCATTACCGTCGTAATATTCGGGCGAATGATAGAAATTTATTTGTATAGCTCTGTCGGGGCGATTCCGTTTGCCACTATGACAAACCGTGAATGGGGGCAAATGGGAAACAACTATTTAAGAGGACTTGTCGCTCTCGGCTTTCAGGGCTTTTTCATAATGGTATGCGTCGGCATTTATGCGGCGCTGGTAAACAGTCTGACATTCACAACGGATATTCAAGCGACGCTGCTTAGTGTTGCGGCATATACCGTTGTTTTATGCTTCACCCTGTTTAAGACAGGCGGCATTTCAAAATCAATATTTAATGCTCATTAAGGAGGACGAAATGAAAAAATACAATATCATATATGCAGATCCGCCGTGAAAGTACAAGGGCGGACTTTTGCGCGGCAATCCGGCGAATCACTACCCCGTAATGACGGTTGAGGAAATTTGCGAATTGCCCGTACCGAAATTTGCGGCCGACAACTGCGTTCTGTTTATGTGGGCGACCTTCCCGAAATTAGAGGAAGCCTTTGAGGTCATTAAGGCTTGGGGCTTTAAGTACAGCACGGTTGCTTTCGTGTGGGTAAAGAAAAACAAAAAATCGGATAGCTGGTTTATGGGTATGGGCTGGTGGACGAGAAACAACGCTGAGGTTTGCCTCGTCGCAACAAGAGGACACCCGAAACGGATTTCAAGAAAAGTACATCAGCTCATAATCTCGCCCGTTGAGGAACACAGCAAAAAGCCCGATATAACGAGAGATAAGATAATCGAGCTTATGGGCGACCTGCCGAGAGTGGAACTGTTTGCAAGACAGGCGCCGCCCGGCTGGGACGTTTGGGGCAATGAAGTATTAAATGATGTTTGGATTGAGTAAAGGAGTGATAAATTTTGCCTTATGTACCCGTACCGAAAGACTTAAACACGGTCAAAACAAAGGTAGCCTTTAACCTTACAAAAAGGCAGCTTATATGTTTTTCGCTTGCGGCTGCGGTTGGCGTACCGATATATTTTCTGACAAGAGGAATACTCGGCACAACGGGAGCCGTTTTTCTTTTGCTTGCGGCAGCTTTGCCTTTTTTCTTTTTTGCAATGTATGAAAAGAACGGACAGCCGCTTGAAAAGATTTTGAAAAACTATATAACTACAAAATACAGAAAACCGCAGGTGCGGCCGTATGTAACGAATAATATTTATTCGGCAATAGAAAAACAAATTTTATTGGAACAGGAGGTTGATAAAATTGTCGGAACACAAAAAGAAAATCACGCTTTCGGCAGAAAAGCCGCTGACGTCAAGACAGCGAAAGCGGATAGCCGACGCCGTGAAAAAGGCAAAAATGCAGGGTAAAATTGCAATGTCGGCGCAGGACACAATAAGCTACAAGGAAATGCGCCCCGACGGAATCTGCATTGTCAAAGACAATTATTTCACGAAAACAATACAGTTTTATGATATAAATTATCAGCTTGCAAGAAACGAGGACAAAAATATAATCTTTGAAAATTACTGCGATTTTCTCAATTATTTTGATAAATCCATATCGGTGCAGCTTTCATTTCTTAATCAGACAATGGATATATCCGATTTTGAAAAGTCCATTGCCATAAAACCGCAAAATGATGATTTTGACGGGATAAGAGCAGAATACACCGAAATGCTGAAAAATCAGCTTGCAAGGGGCAACAACGGAATCGTGAGAAAGAAATATATCACATTCGGAATTGAAGCCGATAATATTCAGAACGCAAAGCAGCGTTTGGAGCGTATCGAAACCGATATAATCAATAACTTTAAGATTTTGGGTGTGAGGGCGTTTTCATTAAACGGTATGGAACGATTGGAGCTTCTGCACTCGTGCTTTAACGGCGGCGAGAATAAATTAAATTTCTCTTGGAATTTGATTTACAAAACGGGACTTACCACAAAGGACTTTATTGCCCCGACCTCGTTCAATTTCTCGGACGGACGGTGTTTCAGAATGGGCGGCACGATAGGCGCCGTTTCGTTTTTGCATATACTCGCGCCGGAGCTTACGGACGAAATGCTGAAAAATTTTCTTGAAATACAGTCGGCATTGTCGGTCAATATTCATATCAAGAGTATCGACCAGTCGGAAGCCATAAAAATGATAAAACGCAAAATCACCGACCTTGATAAAATGAAAATCGAGGAGCAGAAAAAAGCCGTCAGAGCCGGTTACGATATGGATATAATTCCGTCGGATATAAATACATTCGGTATTGACGCTAAAAAGTTGCTGGAAGATTTGCAGGGGCGCAACGAAAGAATGTTTTTAGTTACCGTACTCATTATGAATACGGCGAAAACAAAAAAAGCATTAAACAGCGCCATATTTGAGGTGCAGTCAATCGCACAGCAGCGAAATTGTCCTTTAAGAAGATTGGACTATCAGCAGGAGGACGGTTTAATGGCAAGCGTGCCTATCGGCATAAACAATATCGGAATCCGGCGGGCTTTGACAACTTCAAGCACCGCTATTTTTGTGCCGTTCACTACGCAGGAGCTTTTTTCGGACAGCCCCGAAGCGTTATATTGCGGACTAAACGCACTTTCAAACAATATGATAATGGTTGACCGAAAAATGCTAAAAAATCCTAACGGGCTTATACTCGGAACACCGGGCAGCGGTAAATCATTTTCGGCTAAAAGGGAAATAACAAATGCGTTTTTGGTTACGAATGACGATATTTATGTGTGTGATCCCGAAGCGGAATACAATCCGCTGATACACGCACTTAAAGGGCAGGTTGTAAAGCTGTCGCCCACATCAAAGGACTACTTAAATCCGCTTGACATAAATATCAATTATTCTGATGAGGAAAATCCGCTTGCGTTAAAATCCGATTTTGTGCTTTCGTTCTGCGAACTCATAATCGGCGGACGTGACGGTTTGGAGCCTATTGAAAAGACGGTTATTGACAGGAGCGTTACACGGATTTATCAAAAATATTTTGAAAATCCTACACCTGCGAATATGCCTATCCTTGAAGATTTGTATGAGGAAATAAAGAAACAGCCGGAACAGGAAGCCGGGCGTATAGCCTCTGCTTTGGAGCTGTATGTCAAGGGCAGCCTTAATGTTTTCAATCATCATACGAATGTGGATATTTCAAACCGTATTGTTTGTTTTGATATTAAGGAGCTTGGCAAGCAATTAAAGAAATTAGGTATGCTTGTTGTTCAGGACCAGATATGGAACAGAGTTACGATAAACCGAAACGAGCATAAATCCACACGCTATTACTGCGATGAATTTCATTTACTGCTCAAAGATGAGCAAACGGCGGCATACTCGGTTGAGATTTGGAAGCGTTTCAGAAAATGGGGCGGTATTCCGACGGGTATAACTCAAAATGTGAAAGACCTGCTTTCAAGCGCTGAAATCGAAAACATATTTGAAAACAGCGACTACATTTATATGCTGAATCAGGCGCAGGGCGACAGAGAAATCCTTGCGAAAAAGCTCGGTATCTCACCACAGCAGCTCTCTTATGTAACACAATCAGGAGCCGGCGAGGGACTTTTATTTTACGGCAACACCATAATTCCCTTTATAGACCGTTTCCCGAAAGATACAAAATTGTATTCGTTAATGACAACCATTCCGCAAGAGGTGGTAGGCAGTGAATAATTTAACGCATTTAAGCCTGTTTTCGGGCATAGGCGGAATTGATTTGGCGGCGGAAGCGGCAGGCTTTGAAACGGTGTGCCAGTGCGAATGGGCGGACTATCCGACAAGCGTACTTGAAAAGCGGTGGCCTGCCGTTCCCCGCTTTCGTGATATTACTACTTTGACAAAGGAGGGATTTTTTGAAAAAACAGGACGAAAAACAGTTACCCTCATATCCGGCGGCTTCCCGTGCCAGCCGTTCTCATCGGCAGGACGGCAAAAGGGATTTGCAGACACTCGGTATCTCTGGCCTGAAATGGTCAGAGTTATTTCCGAAATCAAGCCCCATTGGGTGCTTGGGGAGAATGTTGCCGGGTTTATCAATATGGGGCTCGACAAAACGGTATTTGACTTGGAGCGTGCGGGCTACGCTGTTCAAACATTCGTATATCCGGCTTGCGGCGTCGGCGCGTGGCACGAGCGCACAAGAACTTTTATCGTGGGCGCTGATGTTTCCCACACCCCTTGCCTCCGACGACAGAACTGTAAAGGAAGCAATGAGTATGAATGTGTATCTCTCGGACAACGGGATATTCCGCAAGGTGAACAGGAACGGCACAAAATGGAGCCTTCCTCTGTCGGCGGCGGTGTTTTACCTGACGCCGATAGCGTCGGACGGAATGAGGTCAACATTCAAGCCGGAAGTAATGCTCAAAAGCAAGGACAAGGCAAACTTGGCGGCACAGATTATACGGCTGGAAAATCCGCACTCGGAAACGGCAGCGCTCAATCCCGATTGGGTGGAATGGTTAATGGGTTTTCCTTTGAAATGGACGGACATAAATTATGGCAACAAGAGCCTGCGGACATACCCCGTATAACAGAGGACACAGCCGGCAGAGCCGACAGATTAAAAACTCTCGGAAACGCCGTCTGCCCTCCGCAGGTTTTCCCCATACTCAAATGTATTGCGGATATTGAAACGGGAGTGTGTATAAATAATTGTGTGTTTGCCTCCGGGCATTAGCAGCAGAACTGCGGGACTTGTGCGTAAACTCAACGAGTTTTCCATAACTTCCGCAGTAAAAAAACGGTGTGGTATTTGTGTGTAAACTTAAAAAGTTTTCCATAAATTCCATACCTCAAAACATAAATCGAGGTGAGGCGATTGGATAATGAAAAATTAAATTCAAGCGGCTGCTTGGATAAAACCGCATTTGAAGCGATAAAGAATGTTCGGCGTGAGGAACGCAAAAAGCTGATTGCGGAAATAAAAGAGCTTGCCGCAAGATACGGCTATGAAATTGACTGCCGTATAGATTTGAAAGAAATTAAGGAGGCGGATATGGTATGACAACAACCGATTGCACAACAGATTACGGCGAATATGAAAGATATTCGGACGATAGGCTCTTTCACGGCGCCGGTCTTAAAATTGACCGCAGCGTTTATTATAAAGGTGATTGCGATATTTCGGACTTAATAACAAAATCCGCAAAAGAGGTTGAGAATTTGCGTGATGAAAGTATCGGCAACGAAAACGCGGCATACGAAAAGGTGTTACAGGCAGTTGCGGAATGGGAAAAGTCGGCGCTTGTTACCAAAAGACATAAACGGGCGCTTGAATATCTGACTGCGCCGCCTATCGAACATACAAGCAATCAATGGACTGTTGATGATTACGATTACAAAGTGCGCAGCAATATGGTTTATCTTATGAAATACAGAATTGACAAGCGGCAGAACCGTAACGGAGCAATAAAATGGGACGTTGAATTAAGTGTTAAAACTCAAAGCGTACACTGGCAAAGCGCTGTTATACTTGAACGCCGAGAAAAAACATTTTCAAGCGAGGAATCCGCACAAAAGTATATCGACGGCAAAATTAAAGCCTATGATTACTTGTTTGCGGAAATATCCCCCGTTATTCCCGACATTGATAAATCCCATTTTTGTGTGAACGGCGTATTGCTGCCGGGATATACAACGGTTTCTATGCAGAAAGAAAAAGAGAAAAAGCCGTCAATCCGAAAACAGTTGAATGAGCTGAAAGCAGATAAGCCGACGGAACAGAAACAGTTAAAAACTCGCACAAAGGAGGTCAGCATATGAGAAAAGGAAACGATTATACGGTGTATGACAATGATACGCTTACACCGGGTTATAAGGCTAAAATCGAGCATACCGTGTATAGCGGCAGTGAGTCCGATTTGTCAGACCTGTTAAAATTAACGGTTGGCGATATTTCCGCATTGAAAGAAAAAAGTACCGCGCAGGAACAGGCGGCATACAGAAAAGCTATCGACGCCTTAAAGGATTGGGAAGCGCTTGCGGCAAATACGAGAAAATATGAAAAGGCGCTTGATTATAAAAATGTGCCGGAGGTTTCGCATACCTCAAACAAATGGGAAAAGGACGGCGCCGACAGGTTTACCATAAGCAACAAGGTATATAAAATGACTTACAATATATATGAGCGTTCAAGCTGGCGGAACGATACCGTAAAATATGACGTCAGGTGGAATATTTACACAAACAGACCCGATTATACAAATGCATACAAGGTTGCAGGTCAGGAACGGGTGTGTGCTGCCCGTGAGGAAGCCGAGAAATACATACAAGGCAGAATTAAGGCGTATTCGCACTTGTTCACGGAAATATCGCCGCCTATACCGAAAGACTTGGAAAAATCCTTTATGGTACACGGTCATTTATTGCCGGGCTATGTTACGGAGGAAATGCAGAAAGCAGCGGCGGAAAAAGCGGAAAAACCGGCAGAGAAAAAGCCGTCAATCCGAAAACAGTTGAATGAGCTGAAAGCAGACCAAAAGAAAAATTCGCAGGAGCCGCAGAAAACACGCCCCGGAAATGAAATCGGATAAGGCGGTGTCTATATGCGGAACGATAAAGAATTTAAGTTGAAAAACCGTGACGAAAGCTATGTAAAGGATAAACGCCCCGACATTCAGCTCGGACGGCATACAGAGGGTGAAAAGCAAAAACCGCCCATTACACCGTCAAAGAAAAACCGTATGTATCGGGCAAGGCAAACTGAAAACACGGTTGCTAATTCCAAAAATGTTTCTGTTGAAACAAAGATTGATATTTCTGTTTCTAAAACAGCGGATAATAATGCTCCTGTTCCGGCAGACAGCACGGCTCAAATTCCCGACAGGGATATTGAGCCGACCGAAACGGAAAATATATCACAGGATATTCAGCCGGATATTCCGAAAGCCGAGCCTTTCTATTCCTCTGCCGCAAGGAAAAAGAAATACCGCAGTAAAATGTACCGTGTGCAAAAACAGACGAAAAGCGTTGATTACAATTTTGCAGAGCAAGCGCAAAAATCCGACGACTACGATATTTCCGAAAAGGCACAGGAAAACAAAACGGAATTTTCAAAAAATACGGATATGGATTTTTCGGAAAGCAAAGCCGAAAGGGACAGTAATATTCCGTTTGACAGCGTGAGGGACACAAAATCAGAAACGGATAAAAAACCTCAACCGAAAAAGCGGAAAAAGCTGTCTTTTGAGAAATCCGATAAATCCGATAATTCGGAATCGGACGCTAAAACAAGCGATACAACGAAATCCGACAGCGGCGATGTTCCCTTTGACAGAGTAACAAAATTCGAGAAAAAGGCTGAAAAGGCAAAATCCAAAGCTGAAAAAGCTGAACAAGATTTACCGCATAAAAAGAAAATCAAACGCAAGCGGCTGTATGACGAGCAAAAGCAAAAACCGAAAAACCGTTTGCAGTTTGAAAAAGAGGTCAAGCCTCAATCGGATTTGTACCACCGATCCCCCGTCAAGACAGGGCGTGAAGCCTTGCAGCATACGGCGCTTAACAAACTTCATTCAAAGGTTGCAGAGGTTGAAAACGAAAACACAGGCGTCGAAGCGGCGCACCAAACAGGGCAAAAGGTGGAAAGTCTTGCACGGTACAGCGTCAGAACGGCAAAATACATTGACGGTCAGAAAAAAGCCGCACCGTACAAAAAAGCTGCACGCTTAAAGGTCAAGGCGGAAAAAGCGGAAATCAAGGCGGCGTATGAAAAAATGCTTGCGGAAAATCCGTCGCTGAAAAAATCAGCGTTAAAGAAATTCCGTCAAAAACAGCAGATAAAGAAAAAATACCAAAAGACAAAGCGAGCCGAGCAGACTGCAAAGCAGGCAAAAAAGACGGCACAGAACGCCGAGCGTGCAGCGTCAAGGCTTGCGGCTTTTGTATGGCGGCACAAAGCCGTTTTCGGTGTTATTCTTGCAATCGTGCTTTTGATTGCTTGGCTGGGTACGGCTCTTTCCTCCTGCTCCGTTATCGGTACAACAGGATTTAATTCAATAATGGTATCGTCATACTTTGCGGAGGACGAGGATATTTATGCGGCTGAAAATTACTACAACGGTTTGGAGCAGAATTTGCAGAGTAAAATTGATAATATCGAAAATGAGTATTCGGGATATGATGAATATAATTATAACTTGGCGGGTATCGGTCATAACCCGTATGAACTGATTTCATATCTTACGGCTGTATATCAGGATTTCAAATTCAATGACATTAAATCTGCTCTTGATACTCTGTTCAATGCACAATACCATTTGCAGATTACCGAAACAAGCCGGCAGCAGACAGACGAGGACGGTAACGAATACACCTATAAAATTCTCAATGTTACGCTTGTGAACGAGGGTATGACGACCACACTCACGGCAGAGCAGATGGACCGTC